>OJBZ01000198.1_pt1 | contig 39123 bp, 36 predicted proteins | sample 1591671 | NCBI WGS metagenome assembly OJBZ01 (sample SAMN05416850, study PRJEB24817) | seawater metagenome | isolation source: Sea water | place: Canada:Atlantic | collected 2013-07
TATACATCCTGTCCTGATGTCTGCCCAACAACCTTGCAAGAACTGAATTTTATTTATGATGAGCTAAAAGCCATTGCCAATAATAACCAAGTACTTTTGGTGTCAGTTGATCCTAAGCGCGACAGTCAAGAAAAACTCGCCAGTTATATTGGTTATTTTAATCCTGAATTTAAAGCATTGTATGGCGACCATGGCAGGCTTTTCCCTTTTGCGAGAAATTTAGGTTTAATGTACGCCATAACCGAGGCCGGTAGCGACAATCATGGCGAAAGCCCTACAAGCTACCTAGTTGATCATAGTGCATCTTTAGTGCTAATTAACCCTGCCGGCAGGGTAGAAGCTATTTTTAAACCTAAACAGGCACTGGGCGAAGTACCGGTGATTGAAGGTGATAAACTGGTTAGCGATTTTGCTAAAATAGTTGCGCTATATTGAGCTAATACTTAGTTTGGACAAGTATAGCGATTAAAGCGGGTACCACTGACGGTTTTCTTTTAGAATAAACCAAGGTTTAGAATACCAATAGTATCGCCCAGGTTCACTAATACTGGGTGCAGTACAGTTGCAACGTACCCGACCTGTCGGTAAAGGCGCACTATAATTAATGGTAAACACTTCCTCACCTTGCCACTCTATTTTTTGACGGCCTAGACCCGAAATGTAGCAGTGCAGTTGTTCCGGATTAAAATCATCAACATCAATAGTAAAGCTAACGGATGTTGACTCACCCTGCTGAAAAATTGTTTTTTGATTTTCCCCATCAAGCTGAATTTTAAAAGGTAATGAATTTAGCTTGTCACGTAAGCTCGATAGTTGATCATAAGGTTGAGAAGCAGGAAAACGTGGAATACTCGTGATATCCGTTGCTAAGCCAACGGCGCCTGACTGTTGTGAGAACGCGACAAAATCATTCGCTCGTATCCATTGTTGGATCTCTGGGCTATATTCACCGTACGGGTAAGCAAAATAGCGCCAACTTTGGCCTGTCTTTTCGGCAATGATCTGTTCTGCTTTTAATAATGACTCGGTGTTTTGCGCGAGCCAAGCTTGCTGAGTAAGGCCCTCAGGAATGCGAGTTAATGAATCGTGCTTCATACCGTGATTGGCGATAATCACACCGTCGTCTGCCATAGACTTAAGTTGTTGCCATGACAAATAGTGAGTCGAATTACTGTCGACTATGCTCGGGTTTATAAAGATGGTAAACGGAAATTGGTATTTATCTAAAATAGGTTTACCGTGAGTTAGAATATCTAAATATGCATCATCAAAAGTTATCACTACTGACTTATTGGGTAAAGCGTGTTGTTGTTTAATCGCATCCATCAAACTTGATAATGGTATAACATTAAAGTGATTGTCTTTTAGGTACTGCATATGCAGTGAAAATTGCTCTGGAGAAATGCTGGTGCTAGCAGGAGTGGTAGCGCTGACATGATGATATTGCAGAATAACCGTGGCAAAACTGGTCATGTGGAGACAATAGCACAGTACTGCCAACAAACGGTATTTCATGATAATCTTCCTCAAATATTTTTTGGCGGTTTAAGCTCTCGCTTAAAGTAGCTTTTTTTCCAGTATTTATACAGTCCATTTGCCAATAAAGGTCGGCTTTTTTTGAAATTCAATGATATAGAACGCCATAAGCAATTATTTATTCTTGCCCTGCCAATGATTTTGTCAAATATTACGACGCCATTATTAGGATTAGTCGACACTGCCGTTATCGGTCATCTCGAATATTCCTATTATTTAGGTGGTAGCACGGTGGGCGCTATGTTAATTACTGCTATTACTTGGTTGTGTGGTTTTTTACGTATGTCGACCACAGGTTTATCTGCACAGGCATTTGGCAAGAATGATGAAAAATTAAATGGCTTAATTTTATTACGCGGCATTATTGTCGCCTTTGCGATCGGCTTATTGGTTATTGTGCTGCAAAGCTTTTATTTAGATATAGCTTTGTCTTTAGCGGGTGGCTCAGAGCAAGTGCAGTTTCATGCCCGAGAATATAGTGAAATTAGGGTCTGGGGTTTACCGGCAGCATTGGCTAATTTAGTTATTCTAGGCTGGCTTTTAGGTAATCATAAAGCGAAGCTTGTGTTGTGGTTAATTATTGCCACCAATGTTATTAACTTGGGTTTAGATTTACTCTTTGTCATTGGCTTTTCCTGGCAGGTAAAAGGTGTTGCTATGGCAACCTTAATTGCTGAGTATAGTGGGTTAATTATTGGTTTATCAGTAGTATATCGTAATTTCCAAGCTAAGTTTATTAGCTTGTTTTCGTCAACAAAAAATATGCTTTTTGCCATTATGGAACGAGCAGCTTTATTAACGTATTTTAAGCTTAATCGCGATATCTTGATCCGCACGTTATGTTTAGAGGTTTGTTTTATATTTATGACTTTTCAAGGCGCTAGATTAGGTGACGATGTTATTGCCGCTAATGCCATATTAATGAACTTTCTACTGTTGATATCGTTTGGCTTAGACGGTATTGCCAATGCAGCTGAAGTCATGGTAGGAAAAGCAAAAGGCGAAAATAATCAAAAAAGTATTTTTGCTAGTGTCAATATAGCCCTTTTTTGGACCGGTATATTTGCCGTCATTTATAGCTTATTATTTTACTTGGCAGGTCACTATTTTATTTCAACTATTTCTAATATCTCTGCTGTTGTTGATTATGCACAACAATATCTCTTTTGGATTATAGCCTTGCCGTTGCTCGCCTGTTGGTGTTACTTGTACGATGGTGTATATGTGGGCTTAATGAAAGCCAGTGTGATGAGAAACAGCATGCTTATCGCAACATTCGGCTGCTTCTTTCCAGTATGGTGGTTACTGAAAGGTTTTGGTAATCATGGCTTGTGGGCGGCATTTTCAATATTTATGTTGGCACGAGGAGTGACGTTAGCTTGGCATTATCAGCGCAACAAATTTGCTTTTTAGCGTTGACGATTAAAGATATGGTACAAACGGTTAGCAAAAACCCCGATATATCCATAGATAGCAAGCAGGCTACCAATAGCTATAACGATTAGACCGAGTATCTGCCAAATATGGCTTTGATATAATCCTAAGAAAATTAAACAAGCACCAAACACAAAAAGACCAAGCCCACTAAGAAAGCGCTGCATGCTGCGCTGTGGATCTTGGCCTAATTTTTCTAATAATGACATCAGAGTTGATTACAAAATTAGCTTGTTAGTAATATGAATGCTCACCACGTTCGTGTTCTGTCATATCACGTACACCTTTAATTTCGCCTGCCATCATTTCTAGTAATTGCTTTTCAATGCCATCTTTTACTGTCACGTCAATTTGGGCACAGCCATTACAGCCGCCACCAAATTGTAGAATAGCATAACCGTCTTCGGTGATTTCCATTAGAGTACATTCGCCACCATGGCCGGCAAGCTGTGGGTTAACTTCAGCTTTTAAGAAGTAATCTACACGCTCAAATAATGGTGCGTCATCACCTACTTTACGCAATTTCGCATTAGGCGCTTTTAAGGTTAACTGCGAGCCCATTTGATCAGTGGTAAAGTCGATTTCTGCTTCTTCTAAGAATGATTTACTATCTGCATCGATATAGGCAGAAAAATGTTCATACTTCAATTCAATATCGTCAGCTTCTACAGCATCAGCTGGACAGTAAGAGACGCCACATTCCGCGCTTGCTGTACCGGGGTTAACAACAAACACTCGGATACTGGTACCTTCAGCTTGCTGAGAAAGTAGTTTTACAAAATGTTCTTGTGCAGTTTCTGAAATGTTAATATTCATACTATTTTACTCTTCACTACTGGGGGTCGAATGTTCAATACCCGACTATATTACTCAAGTATAAACATTTTACTCTGCTCTGTCATTTGGTGCTAGTCCTAGTTGGTATAAATTATACACGGTATTAACCAAGCGAAAAAATTGCGCTTTATGCTGATGTAATCGCAAGGGAATTCCTTGAATAGGGTACTAAACTAATAATTTAACTGGGTATAACTAGTTCATATGGCAATATTTTGCTATTTTATCCAGCTACTGAATAAGGAAGCCTTATATGTTGTTATTGTTGTGCCGAACTTTGGCGTTAATGCTATTTATCACCTCACTTGTGATGCACGTTGCTGTGCATGGTGCAAATGTAGGTGTGTACTTGCCAAGTAATGCTGTTTATAGCGATAAAATACCAACACCAGAATCAGTGTTAGGGTTTGGCATTGGTGAGCGCCATCCACGTCATGATCAAGTATTAAGCTACCTACAGCAATTGGCTGCTTCGTCATCGCGTGTTCAAATTGAAGAAATGGGCCGCACAACAGAATATCGCTCGCAAGTTTTACTGACAATATCGAGTGCGGAAAACTTAAAGAATATTGATCAAATCTTAGCGCGACGTTCGGATATAACAGCATCAGTTAAAGATCCTGTCGTTGTCTGGTTAGGCTATAGCGTGCACGGTGATGAAATTAGTGGTACCAATGCCGCTATGGTGGTTGCTTATCATCTCGCCGCATCCCAAGAAAAAACTGTCGCTGCAATGCTAAACGACACCATCATTGTCATTGAGCCAAGTATTAATCCTGATGGCATGGATAGGTTTGTTAATTGGGTAACCACGCATCGCGGTATAACACCAAACCCAGATCCTAATCACATAGAGCATCATCAAAATTGGCGCACCGGGCGTACTAACCATTTTGGGTTTGATTTAAATCGTGATTGGTTACTATTGTCACAAAAAGAAAGTCAAAACCGTCTACCTTATTTTCATCAATATCAACCTAATGTCTTGGGTGACTTTCATGAGATGGGAGCGAATAGTAGTTACTTTTTTCAGCCAGGTATTCCAACGCGCACACACCCGTTAACACCGGAAAAAAATACCGAATTAACGCAGTTATTAGCGACTTACCATGCGAAAGCGCTCGATGCTAAAGATCGTTTATATTACAGTGAAGAAAGCTTTGATGACTTTTACTATGGTAAAGGTTCAACCTATCCAGATATCAATGGTGGTATTGGAGTGCTATTTGAGCAAGCAAGTAGCCGAGGGCTACAACAAAATAGTGATAATGGCTTGTTAACATTTGAATATGGCATACAAAATCATGTGTTAACGTCGTTATCAACCATTGAAGGTACTTGGAAAAATAAAGAAAAATTTAAAGCATACCGAAAAGATTTTTATCAACTTGCCGAACAACAAGCCAGTGATGAAAATTTTAATGGTTACATTTTCAGCGAAACGAAAGATAACTATCGCTTAAATGCTTTCTTAAAAAAATTGCAACAACATCAAATTCAGGTTTTTGGCTTAACAAAAGATTATACCATTCATGACCGAACTTACCCCGCCAAGCAAAGCTACTATATCCCGTTAGCACAGCCTCAATATCGGGTGATTAAGGCGCTCTTTAATCAAGAAAAAAACTTTCAAGATAATACTTTTTATGATGTCTCTGGCTGGACATTACCTTTAGCTATGAACATTAAGTTTGCGCAAGTTGGGCAAACTTGGGGCTTAAAAACTCAAAATACGCCTTGGCAAGCCCAAAAAATTGAAACCACAGAGGTTAGTCCTTCTGCCTATGCTTATGCTTTCGAGTGGCATGAGTTTTTAGCGCCAAAATTGCTAAATAAGCTCACTCAGGCCCATATTAACGCGAAGGTCGCTACGAAAGAATTTTCCGCTACAGTCAATGGTAGTCTTGTTAAGTTTGCCCGAGGGACGATTATTGTGCCAGCTGGCACTCAAAAAGTAGCAAATTGGCAAAGTACGCTCAATGACCTTGCAGCCAAAACTCAAATACCGTTACTTGCTTTAGATACAGGGCTAACGTCAAAAGGTATCGATATTGGTAGCAGCTCGTTTCGTCCGATTTCAACACCAAAAGTGTTGATGGTAGGTGGTAAAGGAGTATCACAATACGAAGCGGGTGAGGTACTCTATTACCTTGATAATCTGCTAGAAATACCGGTTACTGTTGTCGAAATGCAGCGTTTAGCTGCTATCGACTTAGCGGAATACAGCCATATCATTATGGTTGATGGCAAATATTCAAGGCTAAGCGCTAAGATTTCAGAAAAATTAACATCATGGTTAGCTGATGGCGGTGTATTATTTGGCCAAAAGCGTGCTGCCCGTTGGTTTGCTGAAAAAGAACTACTAAAAATTGATTTTGTTAGTAAGGATCATATAGATCAGTTGTTTGATACTGAGAAATTAACCTATAGTGATAAAGAATCATTGGCTGGGAGAAAACGTATAGCAGGGGCTATTTTTCAAGCGGAATTAGATACTAGCCACCCACTTGCCTACGGTTACCAAACTAGTGAACTACCAGTATTTAAAAATAGTACCGTCATCATGGAGCAAACGTCTACGCCGTTTATCAGTGTTGCCAAATATAGTAAGACACCTTTACTTAGTGGTTACACGGATCAAAATTTGGTCAATCGTTTAGCCAACAACCCGACACTTATTGCCCACAATGTTGGCAAGGGGCGAATTATTGCTAGTACGGATGATTTGGCTTTTCGTGGTTACTTTTTAGGTAGCATGAAAATTATCGCCAATAGTTTGTTTTTCTCTAAAGCCTTTAGTACCACTTTGGCTGAGTAAATTGCGGCTGAACGATAATCAAATTAACTATCGCGTTATGATCTAGGTAGTTAATTCTTAGTTTGGCTTTTTATTTCGGTAGCGCGATACAAATGTTGAGCAGTGTAATCTTTTGCACTCCGCACTTTTTAAGTAGATGGCAAATTTCATTTGCCGTTGTGCCCGTTGTAACAACATCATCAATCAAAATAATATGCTTCGGCAGTGCAACTTTTTTGTCACAATTAACGCGAAAAGCGTTCTTTAAGTTTTTTCTGCGCTCGATGCCTGATTTACCGACTTGGTTTTCGGTAAATTTTTCACGCACCAGCATATCCATTTGATAATGATAACCAAAACTTTTCACGAACTTTTGAGCAATCAGATGTGCTTGATTAAAACCACGTTCTTGCCATTTTCTTAAATGTAATGGTACCGCTAACACCCAGGTATTACCTGGCGTAATATCGTATTGTTCAATAGCAAGGTATTGACGCCAATGACTTATCAATAAGTAACTTAATACCTCGGCTAATTCAGTTTTTAATTGATATTTTAATTGACTAACCCACATATCAAATGGCCATACATAGGGCGCGACAGCCACTAAATGATCAAAATATGGGCTTTGAATAAGTTCTGCTATCGCCGGCCATGTTAATAAATCATGAGGCACAAGCTGATGATTAAAATAGGGTAAATCGGCCTGACAATATTGGCAAAGTAGTGGATGCTGCTGACAAGCGTTGCCACATAAGCAACAGCAGCTGAGCTTTAGTCTTAAGTTGCTAATGCTTTTAAGCAGTGATTTTTGTAAATGCAAAATTACATCATCACAATTTTTGTTGCCAAATTCCATTTTCAGCATCCTTTCGTTAAACTAGGCATTCATCAAATATTAAACAAGCTAAGTGTGAAAAAGCATGGCAGAAAGATTGAAAATTGCGAGCCAAGGGCAAGGCATTCCGCTAGTCTTTATTCATGGTTGGGGCTTAAATTCAGCGGTTTGGCAACCTTGCCTAGAACATCTGAAAGATAAATTTGAAGTCATCACCATTGATTTACCGGGTTTTGCTACCAACAATAATGCGCAACTTACTGACTATAGCTTAGAAGCGTTAGCTAACATTATGCAGCAAGTCGTTGCCAAACCAGCCGTTTATATTGGTTGGTCTTTAGGTGGTCTAATTGCTAGTCAAATCACCATAAATTATCCAGCACAGGTGTTAGGGTTAGTTACTATTGCTAGTTCGCCACAATTTGTTGAGGCAAAAAATTGGCCCGGTATTAAGAGCGATGTTTTGGCTATGTTCCACCGACAACTTGCGCAAGATACAAAAAAAACTATTAGTGATTTTTTGAAAATACAGGCTATGGGTAGTCCGAATGTTCGTCAAGACATTAAGAAAATTCGAGATCTTGTGATGCAATACGCACAGCCGAACCAGCAAGTTTTAGATGATTCACTCGGGTTATTAACAAGTTCAAATTTGTCGAATAATTTAGGCAATATTAATCAGCCTTTTTTAAGGCTTTATGGCAAGCTTGATGGCTTAGTTCCCCAAAGCGTTATTCCGCTGATTGACAAACTTGCCCCTAATAGCCAGTGTCATATTTTTCAGCAAGCTTCGCATGCGCCTTTTATATCTCATCAGGAAGAGTTTTTACACGTATTACAAAGCTGGTTGATAGAACGCCTGAATAAAGACTAAGGTTTACTTTTTTATGTTTTTGGTTAATAATTAGACAGGTAATTACAGTTCATATATTTGTGTTTTAGTTGCGTAGCTCGCAGTTAATAAGTGTATTTAGGAGGATTTCATGGAAATTCAATCAGCTTTCAATGCTGGCGTACAAGGTTTTCAAAAAGCGACAGAAGATGCTAATCAAGCTGCTGCTAGCATAGCGTCAAATATTGCTATTAGCCCTGAAGATTTTGGTGTCGGGCAAGAAAATAATGCTAGTGCCACAGAGCAAAATAAAAGTAACGGTGAACTCTCGGATTTAAACCAGTCTATCGTAGATTCACGTGTGGCTGAATTTCAAGCTAAAGCCTCTGCGGAAGTTATTGATGCAGCAGATGATAATTTAGGCACCTTATTGGACGTGCGCGTTTAACTGTTATGAATATCACCTCGCAAGGCTATAACTTACCTATACAAACTGCAGTAAACCTGCAGACAGATAGCTTGCGTCGTGATAATCAACAGCGAGAAATCATCACTAAACCTGAAGCATCAAATCAGTCGGCAGCTGAAAAAGGTGTCGCCTCTGACAAAGAGCGTGGTCGTACTCCAGCACAAAATAACGAACAAGTAGATTTTGCGAGCCTACGTAAGCAAGCGGGGCTTGATAATGATGTTATTGGTGATAATTCCGAGCGTTCAGCGCAAGATTCACCACAAGACAGTAGCCAAGAAAATAGTGATGACGGCGAAAGATCTCAAGATCAAAGCGGGCAAGAAAGCACTGAAAAATCTAGAGAAGCACTATTTGCAGAACAGCAAGAGATCAAAAGCTTAAAGCTGCGTGATCAAGAAGTACGATCACACGAATTGGCTCATGCTGCCGTTGGTGGTGCCTATACTGGTTCACCAAGTTATTCATTTGCCCAAGGTCCTGATGGAAAAAAATATGCTGTTAGCGGTGAAGTCTCCGTTGATTTAGCCCCTATTGATGGCAACCCGAGTGCGACTATTGCTAAAATGCAAAAAGTCCATGCTGCAGCATTAGCCCCAGCGAATCCATCGATTCAAGATACTCGTGTAGCAGCTTCGGCAGCTAAGCTGATTGCACAGGCTCAATCAGAATTATCAGCAATATCGCTAGAAGATCCCAACGCGAAAGCAGAATTTGTTGGGTTAATTAAGCCCAATGATGTTTTTGCTCAAGAAGGTCAAGCTGGTAACGATGCCAGTAATGAATTTGACCAATTTGTTGAACAAACATTATCGGCGCAAGAGCAAGTAGCGCCAAGTAGGCCATTAGAAGTAGACGAAAGAGCGGGGCGTATTAATCAATTTTATTCAAATATTGTTCAAGCTTACGAAAAGCCAACAAGCTACCAATTTGAATTAACTGCTTAATTAAACGAATAAACTTAAAATAGAAAAGCCTGCAATTGCAGGCTTTTTACGTTGTGTACTTTAATAATACTAGTAAATGCTGAGTGCTAAATACCGTAATCTTCGCGATACTTTTTAATGCCAGCTAAACTGTCGGCCATATCAGGCTTTTCTTCTAAATAACGAATTAAGTCAGCTAAGGTAATTATCGATATGACTTTGGTATCAAAATCGCGCTCAACTTCTTGAATGGCAGAAAGCTCAGCTCGGCCTTTCTCTTGTCGGTCTAAAGCGATAAGCACACCTGATAGTTCAGCACCATGGGCTTTAATAATTTCCATCGATTCGCGAATAGCTGTACCCGCTGTGATCACGTCATCAACCAGCATCACTTTACCTTCAAGCGCTGAGCCAACTAAACTGCCACCTTCACCGTGAGTTTTTGCTTCTTTACGATTAAAGCAATAAGGCATATCAATATCATAACTGTCAGCAAGTGCTACTGCGGTTGTTGTTGCAATAGGTATACCTTTGTAAGCCGGGCCAAATAGCAAGTCGTAGTCAATTTTTGAGTCTTGCAAAGCAGCAGCATAAAAACGACCTAAACGTGCTAAATCACGGCCGGTGTTGAATAAGCCGGCATTAAAAAAATAAGGACTGGTTCTGCCTGATTTTAAAGTGAATTCACCAAAACGCAGTACTTGTTTCGATAAGGCAAATTCGATAAATTCGCGTTGATAATCTTTCATCATTAGCTCCTATCAGTGGCTTAGTTTAAAGCAGTTTTTTGAATATCAAATAGTTCATTAATGCTATTTTTAGCTAGGGTAAGCATTTCTTGCATCTCGTCAAAGCTGAAAGGTTCTTCTTCGGCGGTGCCTTGAACTTCAATCAGTTTGCCGGTTTCAGTCATAACAACATTCATATCAGTATCGGCTGAAGAATCTTCAAGATAATCTAAATCAGAAACTGCCTCACCTTTATACATACCAACAGAAACGGCAGCAATCATATGCTTAAGTGGGTTGTTGTTAATAATACCTTTCGCACGCATATGGTTTAATGCATCAACCAAAGCCACACACGCACCTGTGATTGACGCTGTACGGGTACCGCCGTCAGCTTGAATAACATCACAATCAACAGTAATGGTGTTTTCGCCCAATGCCACTAAATCAACTGCTGCACGCAACGAACGAGCAATTAAGCGAGAAATTTCTAACGTACGGCCACTTTGCTTACCGTTAGCCGCTTCACGACGCATACGAGTATGAGTCGAACGAGGTAACATGCCGTATTCAGCAGTGATCCAGCCCTTACCTTGGCCTTTGAGAAAACGTGGTACGCCAGTTTCAACCGTAGCAGTACAAATAACTTTAGTATCACCAAACTCAATAAGCACTGAGCCTTCTGCGTGAGCTGTGAATTGACGAGTAATGGTGACCGGACGAATTTGCCCTAAAGTTCTGCCGCTTGGACGCATGTTGAAATTCCTATCATAGTATAATTGCTGCGCATTATAATCGTTCGTATAGCAATTTGACATAATGACGCAGCAACTATTTTGAAATATAGTTAATTAATCTAAGGTCATTCTATGTAGTTATTATTATGAGTTGGCATTGAATACCATCACAATAGAGAGAATTTATGAAATTTCAGCTGTTTATCATATTATTAATCGTCAGTATATTGAGCACTAACCAAGTGAGCGCAGCGGAAGCTGCTGGTGAGCCAGTAAAAGAATTACCGCTATACAGTAAAGTATATGACGATAAGCGCGACCCATTTAAAGATGCACAAGCAGCCATTACGTTAGCACAAGCCAGTGGCCGAAATGTATTAATTGAAATAGGTGGCACTTGGTGTACTTGGTGTCACAAAATGGACGCGTTTTTAGCTGATAACCCGGCAATTTATCAACAATTACATGATAACTACGTACTACTAAAAGTCAGTGTTAGTGACAGTAACGAAAATGAAGCCTTTATGAAGTCATTACCACCAGTGCAAGGTTACCCACATATGTATGTTTCAACCAATACTGGGCAGATGCTATTGTCAAAAGATACCGCAGAATTGTTGCATGATTTGGAATATTCACCTGAATACTGGTCGGCATTCTTAAGCAAATGGCAGGCAGAAAACAATAAGGAAAATAGTAATGTCTCAAATGCAAAGAGCTAGAGTCATGGTGCGCAAAAAAATAGCAAACAAGCCACTGTCACAAATACAATCCTTTTTCGATGAAAACTTTAGTACACCGCAATGGCTACAAAAAAAGGTCTCACGTCGTAATGCACTAAAATCTGCGGCCGGAGCGACTATGGTTGCCGCCATGCCAATGCGCAGTTGGTCAGCCAGTATGAGTAATAAGCTTGATGCGGCATTGAAAGCCGACCCATGGTTAACCTTAGATACTGTGCTCGCACATTTATTGCCAGAATCACCAACAGGTCCAAGTGCGAAAGAAATTCAAGCAACACAGTATTTATACAACGTGGTTTTTCAACAACCGACAGAAGAAGCTGAAATTGAATTTATCTACAAAGGCGTTGGTTGGCTTAACGGCTTCAGTAACAGCCAAATGCAGAAAAACTTTATTGCCTTAACTTTTGACGAAAAAGAAAAGCTTTTACGCGCGATTAGTCAATCAACAGCGGGTGAAAACTGGTTAAGCAACTTAGTGGGTTATATTTTTGAAGCCATGCTTTCGCCGCCAAGTTATGGCGGCAACCCTAATGGTATAGGCTGGCAATGGTTAGAGCATCAAGCGGGCTTTCCTTTACCGCAAGCAGGACAACGTTATTACGAATTACCTGGCAAGCAGCCTATTGTGCTAAGTGATAAGGCGGCACCTGCCCAGCAAACAACAACGCAAGTTGTTAGTCATCAACAATATACCCGTCAGCAAGTAGGAACTCGAAAAGCATGAAATATGATATTTGTATCGTAGGTAGTGGCGCGGGTGCTTCACCAGTTGCTTATACCTTAGCGAAAGCTGGCGCAAAAGTACTGGTACTAGAAAAAGGTGCTTGGTTAACGGAGAAAGAATTTTATAAAGATGAGCTAGCCATTAGTTTACGTGATGCCTACAACCCTAAGCTTGAAGATGAACAGCATGTCATCGAAGAAGAATATGAAACCGCCGATGGCGAAAGCTTTTGGCAGGGCGAAGCGACTAGTGAATCAGGCTGGAGTTTCTGGAATGGCACGGTTGTTGGTGGCTCTTCTAACTTTATGAGCGGTTATTTTCATCGCTTAAAGCCCATCGACTTTCGTTTGAAAACAGAGTTTGGTGCCATTGATGGTGCCAATGTTGAAGACTGGCCGATTAGTTATGATGAGCTTGAACCTTATTATGCGCAGGTTGAAAAGGTGGTCGGTGTTTCAGGTCGAGTGTCGGAACATCCGCATCAAGAGCCGCGCTCCACAGACTTTCCGTTTCCACCGGTAGCGGAACATGGCATATCGTCGTGGATCGATGAAAGTGCTGAAAAAATCGGTTACCACGCTGTGCCAGTGCCACGTGCGATATTGTCACAACCGGCAATGGGTAGAAATAGCTGCGAATATTCAGGCTATTGTAGTAGTTATGGCTGTTCGTCAGGCGCTAAAGGTAGTGGTAGAGCTGCGTTGCTTAATCACGCGGTAGCAACAGGTAACTGTACGATCACGCCACATGCAAAAGTTTATAAAATTGCAAGCGATAGTAACGGCGAAATATCAGGGGTGCATTATTATGACAAAGCAGGACGCAAGCACGTTGTTAAAGCCAAATACTATGTTGTAGCTTGCCAAGCGGTAGAAACTTCCCGATTACTGCTCGCTTCAAAAGGCGAAAAGTTTCCCAATGGTATTGCGAATAGTTCTGGCCAATTAGGTAAAAACTTAATCTTTAGCGGTGGTGGTACCGGCCGTGGCGATTTCTTTTATAAAGACCTAACTAAAGAGAAGCAAGCGCAACTCAAGCAAGTTGGGCCCTTTATTAATCGTGCTTTACAAGACTGGTATCAGATTGATGATAAAGCCTTTAATGGCTTTAATCGCGATGGCAAAGCGAAAGGCGGCACGGTTGATTTTTTGTTTTATCAAAATCCAATCTCACGCGCTCAAAGCACAAAATGGCAATACGATGAAAGCCAAGACAGTGAAAAATTACTGTGGGGCGAAGCACTTAAACAAAGTATGAAAACAGAATTTACCAGCTATAAAACCTTACGTTTTGAAGTGTTTAATGACTGGTTGCCAACCGATAATTGTTTTGTCGCGTTAGATGACGACATTACCGACAAATGGGGTGACCCAGTGGCCAAAATACGCATTGGTGCGCACAATCACGATTTAGACGTTGGTGAATATTTGGCTGAAAAAGCAGAGAAACTACTATTAGAAATGGGTGCAACTAACGTTTCATCATCGATAAGTAGCGCACCCGCTGCTAACTTAATGGCTGGTGGTTGTCGATTTGGCGATGACCCTAAAACGACGGTTTTGAATAAAAACTGTCAGGCGCATGACGTTGAAAACCTCTTTGTTACTGATGCCTCATTTATGCCAACGGGCGGCAGCGTGCCTTATACGTTTACCATTTATGCCAACTCATTTAGGGTCGCTGATCATATAAAAAATCGCTGGCAAAAAAGTATCAGCTAACATAGACAATATTGGTGCAAGCAGAAATACCTGCCCTAGCTCTGATTGCAGTAGATACCTGATCTTAGCTAGGGCATAATCTCAGTTATAGACCATATTAGATAGTTAGGAAATTCAATGATCCATAGTATGACAGCGTTTGCTCGCCATGAAATTAAAGGCGAGTGGGGCAACGCAGTGTGGGAAATTCGCAGCGTTAACCAACGTTTCCTCGAAACCTATTTTCGTTTACCTGAGCAATTTAGAAGCATAGAGCCGGTTTTGCGTGAGCGGTTTCGCAAGCAATTAAATCGCGGAAAAGTTGAATGCAATTTACGCTTTAATGCTAACCCAGGTGAAAAAAGCAATTTATCGATGAATACCATGCTTGCAGAGAATTTGCTTAAACATGCAAATTGGATCAATGAGCAAACCTTGAATAGCCAAATTAACCCGCTAGAAATCATGCGCTGGCCAGGCGTGATGGAAGCAGAAGAATCAGATATGAATGCAATTCAAGCTGAAATTCTTGCCGGTTTTGACCAAGCTTTAGAAGACTTTATCGTTGCACGCGCAGATGAAGGTGCCAATATGAAGGCGCTTATCGAGCAGCGTTTAGATGGCATAATCGAACAAGCCGAGATTGTTAAAGGCCACATGCCTGAAATTATTCAGTGGCAACGCAAACGCATTACCGACAAATTTGCTGATGCTAACATTGAGCTAGAATCTTCACGTGTTGAGCAAGAATTAGTATTACTGGCGCAAAAAATGGATGTTGATGAAGAAATTGACCGTCTATTTAGTCATGTCAAAGAAACTCGCAGCATTTTGAAAAAGGGCGGCGCACAAGGTCGTCGTTTGGACTTTATGATGCAAGAATTTAACCGCGAAGCGAATACCTTAGGCTCTAAATCTATTAATGCCGATATCACCAACTCAGCAGTAGAGCTAAAAGTATTAATTGAACAGATGCGCGAGCAAATTCAGAATATAGAGTAGAACCTTAACCTATGGTTAATAAAGGTAATCTAACGCTAAGTTGAGCAATTTATTAATTCGATGGCTAATAATTGACATGTAGATCCCATCAGCATGTTTTGTTGATGTGTCGAAATTATCGAAATATTTATACATGATGTTAATTACATGTATAAATATATCCATTTTCTATACATGTTTTGAGGATATGCATAAACTATAAGTATTAATAAACTCAATTGTAAGCTAAACACTTAGGGCTAGACTTATACATGACAGATTTAACATCCAAGGCTCATCAAGGTGATTTTTTTATCTACCAAACAAACGATGGGGGAATTCAAGTAGAGTGCCGTCTTGAGGAGGATAATTTGTGGTTAAGCTTAAACCAAATTAGCTCATTATTTGGACGTGATAAATCTGTAATTTCTAAGCATTTAAAAAATATTTATGATGATGGTGAGTTAGTACAAGATTCAACCGTTGCAAAATATGCAACAGTTCAAATAGAGGGTTTAAGAGAAATTAATCGTCAACTCGAATACTACAACTTAGATGCTATTTTCGCTGTAGGTTACAGAGTTAGATCTCCACAAGGCATTCAATTTAGGCAATGGGCAACACAAACCTTACAGGAATATTTAGTTAAAGGCTTTGTTATGGATGATGAGCGCTTGAAAAGCCCTGAGTCTAGTACTTACTTTGACGAATTGCTCAACCGTATTCGTGATATACGGTCATCTGAAAAAGTATTCTGGCGAAAAATTTGTGATATATACGCCACGAGTATTGATTATGACGGTAAAGCACAAACAAGCATGCAGTTTTTTGCGCAGGTGCAAAATAAAATGCATTGGGCCGCTCATGGCCACACAGCAGCGGAAATTGTTTTTCAACGTATAAGCTCAAATAAGCCTCATTTAGGATTAACACACTTCACTGGCGATGAGCCAACGAGAAAAGAAGTTGTTACAGGTAAAAATTATTTATCTGAGGATGAATTAGATACGTTAAATCGTCTAGTTACTAGTTATCTTGAATTTGCTGAATTACAGGCAAAGCGTGGTAAATTGATGAAGATGCAAGATTGGTCTAATAAGCTCGATGATTTTCTAGAACTAAGTGAATACGATATATTAACTCATGCGGGTAAAATATCTGCTGAACAAGCTAAGCTGAAAGCTAAAGAAGAGTACGATAAGTATCGACGTGTTATTGATTCAAACTCTAGTCAAGTTGATCAGGATTTGACCGCAGCTATAAAAAGATTAAATAATAAATAATAAAAAGTATAAATAATAAGATAATACTTTTTATATGGTCACTAATGCTTGGCTTTGAAGTATTTTTATCAATAAATCACTGTTTTATAGGTATATAAATTAATTTTTCTATATTCATAATCGAAATATAGAATAGCGTTTGCGCTTAATGTAAATTTTTCAAAAGCTATGATTAACACTCAGTGTCATCATGGCTTTTTTATAAGTTTTTAGGGCGTTTTCAGATGGTAATTCATTGTATTGCTTGCTATAACTGACTCAAGTTTGCGTTAAGCCACTATTTTATAAGGATGCCTTCAATATGATCACATTATCCGCAGAGCAATGCCGCATTATTGGTGTCATGCTAGAAAAAGAAACTACCACACCTGAGCAATATCCCCTGTCAATCAATGGCATTACCACAGCTTGTAATCAAAAAAGTAACCGCGAACCTGTGATGACACTCAGTGAAGCCGACGTGCAAAATAGCGTTGATGAATTGGTAAAAATGAACCTGTTAATGATAGATCACAAAGCTTCGGGCCGCGTGAGTAAATATATTCATCGTTTTTGTGATACCGAGTTTGGCGATTTAAAATTCACTACACAACAACGAGCTATTATTTGCCTGTTATTGCTACGAGGGCCGCAAACACCGGGTGAATTAAGAACCCGCAGTAATCGTCTTGCTGACTTTGCCGATGTTAATGAAGTTGAAAAGGCTTTAAGCCAATTACACGACTTAAATAATTTAACACTGGTCAAAAAGCTCGAACGTGAACCTGGCAAACGTGAATCTCGCTATGTGCAATTATTCTCAGATCTTGACGAAAGTTACGTTGTTGAAGCTAGCGTTACTCAAACCGCAGTAGCCAGCTCAGAAAGTAATGACCAATTGCTCCAGCGAGTTACAGCCTTAGAGCAACAAGTTGCTACATTAACCGAGCAAATAACTTGTTTAACTGAGTTGATTGAAGATAGGTAACTTACGTTGTTAAACGATAATATTGAAGTAATGGGTTGAAAATAAAATTTTAGTGGTCGCGATGGTACTACTCAATACATAAATTTAGTGCTGTTTAGCGACTTATTGAGATTAACTAGCTACGGGGCTATAGCATCATTGCAAATGCACTAATCCTGTTTCATCATTTTCAAAACCATGACAAATATAACCTACTAACTGGCGTTTTTTCTTGGCTATCTGATGAAAATGCTCATAGCCAACCGAAAAGGCAAAGGGATTTGCGTTGTAGTCGGCGTAAGATTGATCGGCGCCGTTCTTAGCCTCACGAACGCCGGCGGCGAATGAACTTAAAAAGTCGTCGCGATTGTTAAGTAGGATAATGGTAGTGCCAGTACTTCCTTCTACGAGTTCTAGTGCGCCCAGTTCAATGTATTTATCGACTACGGCGCTATTGAAATAGCCACTGTATTGTTCCGTTTCATTATCATAAGAAACCGCAGAGTCATCCGTTGCTTCCATTAATGAGACAAATAATTCTCTGACTTTTTTTGAAATCATTAATCTTCCTTTCTAAATTATGTTCTCTTAGCTTTTGCATATTTTTCGGTTGAATGTGTCTAGCTACCGAGTATTTTAAGTGGTAGCGATAAGGCATCATTAGCTGTTTGGCCAACAAGCCAAATAATGGCACTTAAACCACCCACGGTAACCACATACCATACAGCTGATACGATTTGCGCATAGCGATTAAGTGGCAGTAATTGGCTGAGGTGTCGGCGCTTGTATTCAAAGAATATTTCAATGCTACCAATGGCTAGTAAAAAGCCTAATAGTGCTAAACCAAAGTGATAACTGATATAAATCCCTAATGCTGCACCTAACATACAAGCAACTATGCCTACCTTAGAGTTAATGGAAAAAGCGATGCTTTTAAGTACATGACCACCATCTAAAGGCAGAATAGGTAACAGGTTAAACAGGTTGAGCAGGGCATTAAATACCGCTAAACCAGCCAACATTTCAATATCGGTAAGCCAATAACCAATTAAACAAGCGATAGAGAGTATTAAACCGAAGAAGGGGCCCATTATTGAAATAACCACGTCTTGCCAACGGGTGTTAATTTTGTCATCGCTCAGCGCTAGGCCACCAACGAAGGGAATAAGGTAGATGCCCTTAGTTTTCAAACCAAAATATTTCATCGCTTTAATATGACCATATTCATGGAAAACTAAGCAAAGAATAAGTGCAATGGCAAACTCAATAGAGAACAACCAGCTATAGGCTGCCAAACTGCCGGCAGCAAATAACACTTTGATCACTTTCGCGCTTTTAAATAATTTTAAGCCTAGGCCAGCCATACCGATGAAGCTAAACTTAATTGGCTGTTTTTCATGGTGAATTATTTGGCGTTGCTCAATGTCTTTTTCATCAAGGGTATTATTTTCTAGCTCTTGGCCATTGATCAGAAGCTGAAATTGCAAGGTAAACGGTTGCCATTGTAATGAACCATTTAGCTCTACGAGTACTTCGCCTTGTTCACTTTGTAGGCTGAACTGATGCAAGAATGACTCGCTGTCAGCATTGGCATTAATTTGTGAAACACATTTGCCGTCCCAGAATAGCTCTTGCCATCCGGCCATTGAACCTTCTAATCGTAACTCTTTGCCAAGACATTCTATTGCTAATAACTGCACTGTATTACCCGATAAATAAAACCTTGCCCGATTATCACTATATTTTTCTGTGCAGCAAGGTTTATCGAGAAAAATTGTCTATTAAGCCATATAAAGAGCGAGTAATGAAATTTTTACGGAGATGCTAGTAGCACAGGTTTTGTGATTGTCATACCATGGTGTCATATTCAGATTTAAGACTTATTTAATATGCGCTTTTTATTCATTTTCTTGGTTTCGATTCTTGTTAGTTATAATGGTTTTGCTCAAACCCCCGCTGGCTTTTTTACTATTGATGAAACACCTAACTTAGGCAAAATGGCTGGCTTTAAAGCCAGTGCATTGTGCGACGTAGCAGGTAAAACCCAGCGTTATTTAACTGAATATGCCGATGATAAGTTTGCTGTGCATGCTGGAACGGTATTTGACGAGAGCGTGACGTTAACTAAGGTACAGAAAACGCTTGAGTTTATCTGCCAAACTTATCGAGAAGATGTACGTGCAAAGCGCAATAGTCGACTGCACGATAAGCAATTTTTAATGGCAAATTTTGACTTTTATCAATGGACTTCCGATTTAACAACGGCCCATGAAATTGCGAAAAAAAGCACCAACGCGACCAAAACGCGCATGCTGAAGGCTATTCCAAGTGACAAGATATTCTTAACGAAATATTATACTAAGTTGTTAACGGCCAGTGCTGTTAAAACCGCTGTTTATGATCAAGCGCTGTATTCGCTACCTTATGACGAATTAGGCTTGACCTTGGAAGAAGCGAACAATGACTTATCCATTACGCGTAATAGATATACTCGCCAAGACATTATTGCCGGCGTTTTAGCTAACAAGCAATTAGCCAAACCTTTGATATGGCTGACCGAAGAAGCTTTGCATGATGTACTTTTGCAAGGCACTGGCGTAGTTGATGTGGATGGTGTTCGACGTTATTTTAATGTTCATCGTAATAACGGCATTGCTTATGATTATGCCATAGGAAAGCGAGAGCAAGCGCGTTATTGGTATTTTTCGGAAGTGCCGAGCATTATGGGCTATGGAGAAAAGCTCGATAGTAAGATTGCTATTTCGCCCCAGGTGTCTTTTGCCGGCAATGTTGCACAGTTAGGTTTAGGTAAGTTGTTTATGGTGAGCTACGAGCAAGCCAATGAAAAAATATCGCGCTTGGGCGTACTCGCCGATCAAGGTGGTGCGTTTGACAATAACTTGTTTCAACTCGATTTGTTAGTTGATAGCTATTACGGTTGGCAAGATTATCATCAAGCGAATAAGCACTTACCCGATTATGCCAATGCTTGGTTGATGTTGATGAAGCCAAAGCGCTCGGTCGACGGCAATTAACTTAGATCAGGCAACATGGCTTGTTAGTTTATTAGTCGGTTCTTTTGGCGCATTATTGTTTTCACTCGGCTGATAATCCAGTGGCGCAGCAATCAGTAACTGGCGAATTTTTGCTTCATCTTCATCACGCATTGCATCTTTTAATTCATCGATGATTTTTGCAACGTCACTATAATGTAGTGAACGCTCATTGGCGGTTAAAATGCGTTGATGTTGAGTTTTTTTCGCATTGTCGTCAATTAGCAGTTCTTCATATAACTTTTCACCTGGACGTAAGCCACTGAACTGTATGGTAATATCACCATTTGGGTTTTTCTCATCTTTAATGGTTAAGCCCATTAAATGTGTCATCTTGTAGGCTAAGTCAATAATTTTTACTGGGTTGCCCATGTCTAGCACAAACACGTCACCGCCAGTACCCATAGCCCCCGCTTGGATCACTAATTGTGCTGCTTCAGGAATGGTCATAAAGTAACGGATGATATCCGGATGAGTAATGGTGATGGGGCCACCGCGTTTAATTTGTTTTCGAAATAGTGGCACAACAGAGCCAGATGACCCTAATACATTACCAAAGCGAACCATGACAAAGCGGGTATGGTGATCTTTTTTGGCAAAACCCTGTAATACTAACTCTGCTAAGCGCTTGGTTGCGCCCATAACATTGGTCGGCCTTACGGCTTTATCGGTGGAAATGAGTACGAAAGTTTCTACTTCACAATAAATGGCCGCTTGAGCAATTTCATAAGTACCCAAAACATTATTAGTAACACCCGCAATAACATTATTTTCAACCATAGGTACATGCTTGTATGCTGCGGCATGATAAATCGTTTGTACATTATGTTTGCGCAATATATGGGTCATCAACATGCCGTTTTGCACATTACCAATCAGGGGTTCAACATGAAGTGGGTTATTGGTCTCTTTTAATACTTCTGTTAACTCTTGATGAATTTCATAAAGTAGCGCCTCACTAACATCAAGTAATATGAGTTCTTTTGGCTTGTTTAAGACGATTTGTCGACATAATTCTTTACCAATTGAACCACCAGCACCGGAAACCATAACAATTTTATCGCTAATGTTTGCGCTGAGTAATTCTGGTATGGGTTTAACAGGTTTGCGGCCAAGTAATTCATCGACCGAAACTTCTCTTAATTCGTCAATGGTCCGTTTTCCTGAAACAATGTCTGACATGCCCGGTACTATTAGTAATTCAAGGGCATGTGGTTCAATATGCGACACTATCTGTTTTAAACGGATAGGGTCAACTTTTGGTATAGCGATCAGTACTTTAAACTGGCCATGCTTTTTTGTTAGCTTAGCAATATGTTGCGGTGCGTAAATTTTTAGCCCTAGCACTCTGCGACCGACATAGCGTTTCTTTTCATCTAAAAATGCTAAAGGCTGATATTTATTGCCTTGAGATAAAGCATGTACTAATTGTCTACCAGCACTACTTGCACCATAAATAACAACGCCTTCACGTTCATCAAACCAATGTTTTTTAGAAATAAGACTGACTATGGCTCTGGCCCCCGCAATTTGAATACTGGCAAGCACTAAAAATACGATAGGAACGGAGCGAGGTACGAAAGCGTCAGCAAAGAAACTGGTTAAATAGAAGATGATGCTGGCAACGATCAATAAGAGCTGAATTTTGAGAAAAGCTTTCGCGTTGAAAAATCGCACCACAGAATTGTAGACATCAAAGGCATAAAACAGCGCTAATGTAGAGCTGATAACCGCGATGAAAGCTAAATTTTCATGCCAAGAAATTTCAATGCTATCAACGCCCAATCGAATAATATATGCAAGATAAAACGCAATGCTCAATGCTAACAGATCGTAAGCCAGCGCCAACATCAACTTAATTGAGCTTGGAATTAAATCAATTCGTCTAACCATGAAAGTATACCTTACAACACGCCGCTTTAATGCAAATCTGCATTAACGATCTTTAACTGCTATTCTTGCAATATATTGTTACATTGTCATTGTTTAATTTTAGAAATAATGTGAGTTATTTCACAAAAATTTGTTTTATTTTTTACTATCAATGGCATCCAGTGCTGTAGCTAACGCTAGGCATACATCCACCATTTCGCTATTAGTAATTGTAGGATGAACTAAAAACATTAAACTATTTTTACCTAATGCTTTAGCATTTTTTAAGGCCACTTTTGGTTTAAAACTTGTGTGCTCAAAAGCTTTTTCTTTATAAACTTCTGAGCAGCTACCTGAATAACATGGCACACCTAGTTTATTGATGATCTCGATGATATCGTCACGAGAAGTATTATTAGGGAGTTTGTCAATATCGACAAAGACATAACATTTATAATAGGCATGAACGATATAGTCAGGCACGCTCGGCACAATTAGCCAGTCGTACTGTCGGCAAACCTGAAAAATTTTCTCAGCATTTTCATTACGTAACTTAGTCCAATCGGCCATACGTGTAAGCTGGATACGACCAATAGCTGACTGCATTTCAGTCAGACGCCAATTAGTACCAAAGCTTTCATGTAGCCAACGATAACCAGGAGGGTGTTCTTTTTCATAAACGGCGGCATAAGATTTACCATGATCTTTAAACGCCCACGCTTTGCGCCATAGACGTTCATCATTGGTGGTTAACATACCACCTTCACCACCAGTGGTCATTATTTTATCTTGGCAAAATGACCAAGCGCCGATATGACCAATACTGCCAACGGAACGGCCCTTGTATTTAGTGCCGTGTGCTTGGGCGCAATCTTCTATCACATAAAGTTTTTTCTCCTCCGATAGTGCCATAATATCGTCCATTTCACATGGCCAGCCAGCTAAATGCACGCAGATAATTGCTTTAGTTTTTTTCGTTAATACCGCTTTAATTGTCTCGGCGCTAATATTTTGGCTGTCCAGTTCAACATCGGCAAAAATGGGCGTGGCACCGGCATTGATAATACTGCTTATCGATGCAATAAAAGTTCTTGAGGTGACGATGACTTCGTCACCATCTCCTATTGAAAGGGCATGTAATGCTAAATCTAGTGCTAGTGTACCGTTGGCAAGGGCAATAGCGTATTGACTATCGGTATAGGCTGCAAACTCTTTTTCAAATTCTCGACCTTGTTGTCCGGTCCAGTAATTGACTTTATTTGATTGTAGTACTTGGCTAACGGCTGAAATTTCTTCTTCGCTAAAGCTAGGCCATGGTGAAAGTTGAGTATTGAGCACAGATGATCCTAAAATGTTAAATAAGTGAACGAACAGGGGTGGCGGGTATACCTAAATAAAGTGTGTTGCTTTGAGTTGATTTAGTAATAACAGCACCGGCACCAGACTGGGTGTTTTTAGCAATGGTAATGTATTCAACAACTGAGCTGCCAATGCCTAGCCATGAGTATTGACCTACTTCTACTCCACCTGCAATATTCACGCCCGGTGAAATATGACAATAAGCATGAATGTGACAATCATGATCTATCGTGGCCGCGGTGTTAATAATACAGCCATCTTCGATGTGAGCATCAACATTAATAACGGCATTGGCAAAGATGACGACACCTAAGCCAAGATTGCACTTTTCGCTGACAAAAGCCGTAGGGTGAATCAAGGTAGCAACACAGCGTTTTGCACTAAATAGCTGCTGCAACAAGCTGGCTCGTAATAAGTTATTGCCCATGGCGACTATAAACTCAGTATTGTCATTATAATCAATCCAACTACTTATTGGTCCTGCAATTATCCAATGAGCATTTTTTTTACGCTCTGCAAAGCAGTCATCAAGAAAAATTATGTCAGTATAAATACCAAGACTTTCTGCGCAATCAGCCACAACACGACCATGGCCGCCCGCGCCTAATATAACTAAAGTTTTATTTTTTTTCATTGTTGACCTGTAAACTTGCTCATGGTCGCTTCACCGTCTGCGTTGATATCAGTTTGTGCGAATACTTTTTTTACCGTGAGGAATAAAATTTTTATATCTAACCACAATGATTGATTATCAACATACCAAACATCAAGTTTAAATTTATCCTGCCAACTAATAGCATTGCGACCATTAACCTGCGCCCAGCCAGTGATACCTGGTTTAACTGTATGCCTTCTCGCTTGCTGTTTTGAATATAACGGTAGATATTCAACTAATAGTGGTCTTGGGCCAACTAAACTCATATCACCTTTTAAAACCGACCATAAACCAGGGAGTTCATCTAAACTTGAGTTTCTTAATTTTGTGCCAAATTCGGTTAAACGTTTACTGTCAGGTAAAAGGTTACCGTTTTCATCATGAGCGTCTCGCATCGAACGAAACTTTTTCATGGTAAAAATTTTATTATTTAAGCCAGGTCGCTGCTGGCTAAATATTACTGGGGTACCAAGGTTTCGAGCAACTTTTCGAGCAACCATAATATAGATTGGAGATAATAGAATTAGCGCAAGTGAGGCGGCTAATATATCGATAGTCCGTTTAATGAGTTTATACATAATACCTAGCTAGCATTGAGCAGCCTGTAAGCCGCAATTTTCCGTTTTTACTTTATTTTCCAATATAACAGGAGTAAATTAAACAGTACAATAATAACAAATTGATTTTCATATCTAAGTCCCTTATGCATGCGGTAGTTCGTTTATATTATTTATCACGTTGGTGTTATTTAAAAAATATCCCCCTTTTACCTAAACTTATTCATTACTTTATCCGCATTGTTTTTGCTTGTGATGTGAAATATACCGCTGAAATCGGCGAAAACGTCGGTTTTTTTCATAATGGTTTAGGTGTGGTTATTCATAAGCACGCTAAAATAGGTGCCGGTACATGCCTATACCAAAACGTTACTATTGGTGGTAATGGTAAATCGGAAGCTGAAAATGGAATTCCTGTCATCGGTAAAAATGTTTTTATTGGTGCAGGAGCTGTCATACTAGGTCCTGTGACTATAGGGGATAATGCTCGTATTGGCGCAAATTCTGTTGTGTTGAGTAATGTTGCTGAAAATACTACTGTGGTGGGTTCTCCAGCTAAGTTAATCACTAAAGGTTAATGCCGCTATGTTGAATAAATCGGCACCGAAACGGGTTTTACATGTCTTTATGAATTTAAATCTAGGTGGAGCAGAAAGCCGCATCATGGATTTGTTTCGCAGCCAAGACGTTGATGTTTTGATTAATGACTTTGTGATTATGACTAGTGAACCTTGCTACTTTACTGATGAAGTACTAAGCAAAGGTGGTAAAATTCATGTCATTGATAGTCCACGAGATGGCATCCTAAAAAATCTTTGGCAGCTGTACCAGTTATTACGCAAAAAACCACAGTACACAGCCATTCACGCGCATACTTCTTATTATTCGGGTTTATGTGTGTTTATTGCTTTTTTAGCGGGAATCTCAGCTCGTATCACCCATGCGCGCAATACTAGCACTGGCATGAATAATTTATCAACACGAGTGATGTTTTCACTTGGCCGAACATTGAGTGCTTTATTTGCAACTAGCCGCTTTGCCATTTCAAAGGATGCAGGTGAATTTTTATATGGCCCTATTCCAGACGGTAAAAAAGTAAATGAAGGCCATTTTGATGTTATCGCTAATGCTTTTGATTTTCGTAAAGTTAGACATAAGCAAAGCGCTGGAGATGCTGAAAAGTTAGCATACGCAATTGATGCTAAAATACTTAATATTGTCAGTGTCGGTCGTTTTTATCCAGTTAAAAACCATGGTTTTCTATTAAGCATCATCAAAGACTTATCTCGTGAACGAGATGATTTTTGTCTACATTTCATTGGTGATGGTGAATTAAAGGAGCAGTTACAGGGCGAGGTTCAGCGTTTAGGTTTAACACCTAAAGTAAGGTTTTGGGGCAAAAGATCTGATGTTGATCAGTTATTGTCGCTATTTGATGTCATGGTGATGACTTCACTCAGTGAAGGATTAGGAGTCGCGGCGTTAGAAGCACAAGCAGCAGGATTACCTTGTGTATTGTCAATGGGCATTCCACAAGCCGCCGATATTGGCGTAGGTCTGTGTCAGTATCTGAATTTAAGCGCAAGTCATGGTTTATGGGTTAATGCTATTCAACAGCAAGCCTTGTTGCCCGCGGTTAGTAAAATCGATATTGATCAGCAATTTGAAGACCGAGGTTACAGTTTATCTGCCACTCGTCAGCGATACTTGGACGCATATTTAAAACATGAAAAAAATTAAAGTGTTACAGGTTATCCCTGCGCTGACGCTCGGTGGTATATCTTCAGTTGTGATGAATTGGTATCGACATTTGGACGCAAGTAAATATCAATTTGATTTTATTAGTTTTAATGATGGGCCACTACGGGAAGAGATCACAGCACTTGGTGGTGTGATTCATATTATCCCCACCATAAAGCAACAACCTCTTCAGCATTTAAAAGCCTTGAATAAAATTATATCAAGTGAAGTAAGCTACGATGTTGTTCATGTACACAACAGTTTTAAAAATGGCATTTTACTTTGGTTTGCCAAATATCGTGGCGTTAATGTTCGCGTTTGTCATTCACATACTGGCGGCGTAGAAAACAAGTTGTTGTTACCTCTGATGGGACTACTGAAAGCCATTGTAACTCGTGCAAGCAATGTACATCTTGCATGTGGAGAAAAAGCTGGGAAGTTCTTATATGGTAACGCGCCGTTTAAGGTGATTAATAACGCTATTTCGGTTGCACGGTATTTAGTTAAGTCAGCAGATAATATCGCCATTAAAAAGCAATTTTCACTACCACTAGATAAAAAGTTAGTGCTGCATGTTGGGCGATTCTCTGTGGTAAAAAACCACCAATTTCTTTTACAATTAGCCCAGCAGAATAATCTTGACTCAGCGATCCACTTTATTTGTGTTGGTGAAGGCCCGTTAAAAGTAAGCTTTGCAAAACAAATACAAGATGCAAATGTACAAGCTCGTTTTACGCTATTATCGGCGACACCAGAAATACCACATTTATTACAAATTGCTGATGGGTTTATTATGCCGTCATTATTTGAAGGGATATCAGTGGCATTATTGGAAGCGCAGGCAGCTGCCTTACCTTGTTTAATTTCTGACACGATAGCGAAAGAATCAGATATGGGGCTAGCGTTGATTTCATTTTTGGCACTTGGCGAAGTTTCTTCTTGGGTAGAGCAATTAAATCAATTACGAGCTATAGCGCGCTCTAATGAGCAAATCACTGCCGCATTTTTTGAGAAAGGTTTCTCTACCGACGGTGTTTTACAGCAACTAACTGAAATCTATCAAATCAGGGAGCCTGTGTGTCAATAGGTAAGCTCGCACGCTTGCTTAATGTTGAAATTGCACTTAGTGCAATGCTCATTATTTTATACGCTATAACATCAAGTGCACCGTTGTTATTACTTGTTGTTTTGGTCGGTATTGTTTGTGCTGCTATCTTGCCTTTTGGCCGAAGTATTCAGTTGGCATTTTTTTTACTACCTTGTTCTGAGGTTTTTACACAATCCCCTTACATCGCTATTTCACTACTTACTTTTATTTTTCTGGCTATGTTTGGGCGATATCTATTAACCCATGCCTTTGATACCAACTATTTTTCACCTGGCTTATTATTGATGTTGTTAGTGATAGTGTATGAATTAATGCATACTCTCTACAATCCTGTTATGGCATCAACGCAAACCATACGTTGGACTATATTTTTTGTTTTCACCTCTTTATTACTGTTTGACCGCAACAAATATTGTTCATTTTCACAATTACGTTTTGTATTGTTGTGCGGCGTTATCATTTCTACCGTTTATGGCTTGTTACATCAGTATTTTGCGCCTATAAGTACGCATTCATTAAAAGTTATTACTCGTTTCGCTGGTGGTGCGGGCGATCCAAATAATTTTGGTTTGTTTTGCTTATTACTGATTTATTTCTATTTACCAACAATACCGCGACAAAAAATACCCCAAAAGACTTATGGGATTATTCTTATGATGCTGGCGTTCGGCGCATTGACAGTTTCCCGCAGTTTTTTCATTGTTGCCACACTGAGTTTGCTCACTTACTTTATTTTTTATTATCGCTCGGCGTTAGGCGATATTTTTGTTCGATTTCTACTTTCATTTAATGCTTTGCTGATCTTATTCTGTTTATATTGGTTTAGCGGTGCTGCATTTATTGGTGAGTTAGATATATTTACTCGATTTAGTGGTGATAACTTATCTGATTTAACCGGTTCGCGTAGCGATATTTTACAAGAGTATGTCCGACTTTTTTTTGAGCTACCTTATAATTTTGTACTATTTGGTGCGGGCATAAACGGTTACTTAGGGTATTACAACTATTACTTTTTACAGGCTGGGTTATTTCCTGAAATCGTAGGGCCGCACAATACCTTGCTTGAAATTTTGATCAGTTTTGGTTTACTCGGCTTTATTTTGTTTGCCACGTATATTTACTTAGGTTTCCGTTCGGAAAGAATTCGAACGAACAATACCCACATATTTCGGCTGGCATGGTTGCCAATAATTGTATTTGTTTTGTACTGTTTTAGCCTACAAAATCTAGGGAAATACGGTAGCTACTTTATTTTAATGCTGATTATTTATAACACTTATAGAAAAGAATCCTAGATGACCAATCTCAGTCATGAAAGGCGCAGTGGCGTCATATTAAGCTATTTCTCTATCACGATTAGAAATGTTATTGCGTTGCTATTAATCCCATTTATTATAAATCATTTGGGCGTTAGTGATTACGGTATTTATAGTTTAGTGTCTGCCTTGGCTGGCTATTTAATTGTTTTGGAATTTGGCTTGGCAAATACCACTATTCGCTTTTTGTCAGTCTACAAAGCAAGTAATGATAAAGTCAAAGAATCTGAATTTATCAGTAGCATCATTGTTATCTATGGTGCATTGGCATTGTTTGTTGCCGGCGTAGGGATGATTATTTGGTTTAAATTGCCTGATATGTTTCATTACTCAATGACTGCGGTTGAAATTAGATTACTGCAGTCGGCGTTTTTGGTGTTATTGATTAACGTTGTTATTACCTTAATGAGTAATTCTCTTACGGGTATTATTAGTACCTATCAGCGTTTTCGTTTTCAAAAAACCACTGAAATCTTAGTTTTTATCGGTCGCTGCATCAGTGTTGTTGTATGTTTGCAATTCGGCTTTGGCGTTTTAGCTATTGTAATTATAGATACGTTTACTAACCTTATTCATAGCCTTATTCGTTTTATCTATATACAGCGAAATATTGATATTCACTTTCAAGCTAGGCTGCCTGACAAGGCAACACTGAAAGAAATTTTTGTTTATTCATTTTTCATTGCGCTAAATGTAATCGTCAATCAAATTAATTGGCGGGTAGACAACCTCATTATTGGAACATTAACTAATAGTAAAACCTTGGGGATTTTTAACGTCGGTAGCCAACTGGTATTTAGTTTTATTGCATTTGCTAGTGCTATTTCTAATATATTCACGCCAAAAATTGTTCAAATGGTAAAGCAAGGTGTTGTTAACTCTGTGCTGATGGCGCAACTTTGCACTATTGGCCGCTATCAAATGCTGGTGCTAGGTTATATTTTGATTATTTTCGCCATTTTTGGTGAATTGTTTATTGACTTATTTGTTGGCGCCGAGTTTTCAGAAGCATTTATGGTCGCTCTTATTCCTATGGTGCCATTTATTTTTGTTTTAGCACAAACCTCGACAAATGCAGTGTTACAGGCGTTAAATAAACACAAGGTACGTAGTTTATTATTGTTGGCGACGGCGATAGCGAATGTTGCAATTTCAATTATATTGGTTAAGAAACTAGGTATGATCGGTGCGGTATGGGGCACAGCGGTCGCCTTGTTTGTTGGTGAATTGCTATTGGTTAATATCTATTTATATCGTGTTGTAAAACTGAATATGTTGCATTTTTATCGTGAGTTATTACGTTACTCTATGCCGGCCATATTAGTAAGCGGCCTGCTAGCTCTACAGGTCTCAAACTACGTCCCGCCTTCATGGTTTGGATTAATTATGGGGTGTTTAATTACTGGCTTCATTTATGTTACGTCTAGTTACTTCTTGAGTTTAATGTCCAATGAGCGCAAAGAAGTTAATCGCTTAATTTTTAGAAGATGATAGCAGTGGTAAATTATATGTTTTACATAAGGCGTTGCTGCTGCTTTTTTATTCTTTTAAGGTGTTATTTTTGAAGATAATTATTATTGGTGCTTATCCAAACTCCATTATTGGCTTTCGTGGGCCTTTAATTCGCTCCTTTGTCGCAGCTGGCCATGAAGTTGTGGTTATGACTGCCGCAGCTTCAGAAGATGTTGTTGCACAAGTAACCGCATTAGGCGCGACATTTAGGCCTTACACTGTGCAACGTAATGGCTTGAACCCCATGACGGATATTAAGACGTTATTGGCAATTAAAAGAGCGTTAACAGAGTTAGCGCCCGATCACGTGCTTGCTTATACCATTAAGCCCATCATTTGGGGCGGCATTGCTGCTCGTATCATAGGTTTTAGTGGTTTTAATGCCATGATTACTGGCCTAGGTTATGCGTTTGAAAAAGGCTCTTTTGCTCGTAATTCAGTTAATTATCTTGTTAAGCACTTGTATAAGTTTTCGTTGGCAAATGCTAAAAATGTAATCTTTCAAAATATGGATAACCGAAAATTATTCATTGACTTAGGACTCGTAAAAGCAGATAAATGCTATCGAGTTTTTGGCTCGGGTGTTGATATTGATGAGTACCAACAGCAGCTTTTACCTACAGGGAATATCACTTTTCTACTTATCGCACGTTTACTGGGCGATAAGGGAGTAAGAGAATTTGCTAAGGCCGCACAAATAGTTAATCAACGCTATCCTGAAGCTAAATTTCAGCTTTTGGGTCCCTATGATAGCTCGCCAGATAAAATAAGCGCTATTGAAGTGGAGCAATGGCAGGCTAATGGTCAAATTGAATACTTAGGTGAAACTGATAACGTTATACCTTTTATTCAAGCTTGTCATGTCTATACTTTACCGTCCTATCATGAAGGGTTGCCACGAACGGTACTTGAAGCCATGAGTATAGGGCGACCAATATTAACGACAGACGCTTCTGGTTGCAGAGATACTGTTATAAACGGTGAAAATGGCTGGTTAGTGCCACCGCGTAATGTTGAAGAACTCGCTAAGCGGATGATTTGGTTTATAGAGAATCCTGAACAATGGCAGAGCATGGCAAACAGCAGTCGAAAAATGGTGCAAGATAAGTTTAATGTCCATCAAGTTAATAAAGCGATAAGCGATATTATGGGCCTTTAATATTGCCGCTTAAACGCAAAGTGATATTGAAGCTTATTTTGTTCTATATCAAATAATCATAATAAATAATGCAAATGATATTGATTCTTATTTAAACTCATGGTTAAATGCGCGCAATTCAAATTATTGTTTCTTTTATAGGCTTAGCTATGCGAATTTCTTCTTCTTTTAAACCTGCGTTGATCGCGTTATCTGTCGTTAGTGCTTTATCAAACTCTGCAATGGCAGATGACGATATGGAACATTTAGCTATTTTTGGTAGTGCTCAAGCGGTAAATGACGTGCCTGGCAGCGCGCATATGATTTCTCAAACCGACTTAGAAAAATTCGATTTTACCGATATTATGCGTACCTTAACCTCAGTGCCTGGCGTTTATGTTTTAGAAGAAGATGGCTATGGCTTACGTCCAAATATTGGTATGCGTGGTACTGGCCAAAACCGTAGTGAAAAAATCACTATAATGGAAGACGGTGTTTTAGCTGCGCCAGCGCCTTATTCGGCACCCTCTGCTTATTACTTTCCAACCGCTGGCCGTATGCAACAAATTGAGGTGCTAAAAGGCACATCAAGCGCTATGTATGGTCCTCGTACGACTGGCGGCGTGATCAATATGTTATCTCGTACGATTCCTGAAGCAGCGTTAGCTGGGCAAGTTAATTTAAGCGCCGGTGAAGACGGCTTTGGTAAAGCACATGCTTACGTTGGTGGTGCAGGCCAAAATGTATCGTCAGTTTTTGAAGTGTTTCGCTACCAAGCGGATGGCTTTAAAGATGTTAATCATACCGGTGATGATACCGGCTTCGTAAAAAATGACATTATGGCTAAAGTCATGATCAATAGTGATGTCGATGCAAAATATTATCAAGAATTAGAGTTTAAGTTAAAGTATTCAGACGAAGATTCAGACGAAACTTATATGGGCCTAACAGAAGCTGATTTTAACGATAACCCATACTCACGTTATTCGGCGTCGCAACTTGACAATATGGACACCAGTCATAAACAATTGCAAATTAATCATCATATTAAATTGTCTGAGCGTTTCACATTGGGCACCTCAGCTTACTACAATGACTTTAGCCGTAACTGGTATAAAACTAATAAAGTGGATGGTAATAGTTTAAGTGGTGGCGGCATTGATGATGCAGCAGCCTTTGATAATGGCACTTTTGGTGCGGGTGAAATTGAGGTTGAAGTAAAGGCTAATAGCCGTGATTACCTTTCAAAAGGCATCCAAACGATATTAGACGCTGACTTTAATGACCATCAAGTGAAATTTGGTGTGCGTTATCATGAAGATGAAATGGACCGCTTTCAATGGGTTGATAAATATACGCTAGACGATACAGAATATGAAATGACGCTTAAAGAAGCCGGTATTCATGGTGCTGATTCTAACCGTATTGATTCAGCTCAGGCATTGGCTCTATTTGTTCATGATGAATATACCGTAGGTGATTTCATTATCAATGCCGGTTTACGTTATGAAGATATGACCATTTCACGTAAAGATTGGGACAAGGGCGTCGTTGACCGCAGCCAACCTTTAAAGAAAGATATCAGCAACGATGTTGAGGTGTTGCTACCTTCATTAGCCGTGACTTATCGTGTTAATAATGACCTTGTCATTATTGGTGGCGTTCAGAAAGGTTTTGCGCCACCGGCACCTGGTAATGATAAAGCTGAAAATGAAGAAAGTATTAACTATGAATTAGGCCTTCGTTATAACCAAGATACATTACGCGCTGAAGCATTATTTTTCTATTCTGACTATGAAAATATGCACGGTAACTGTACCGCTAGCCAAGGTTGTGATGATGATGATATTGGCAACCAATATAATGCTGGCGAAGTAGAAGTTTCAGGTTTAGAAATGAAAGTCGGTTATGAATTTTCGGCCGGCTCATTAGCTTTTCCAGTTGATGTGACATATACCTTTACTGAGACTGAATTTCAAAATGCCTTTGCATCAGGCTTAGATACTTGGGGCAGTGTAGCGGCGGGTGACGAATTACCTTATGTACCTGAAAATCAGTTGCAAATTAGTTTAGCTGTTGTTGGTGAAAAATGGCGTAGTGATATCTTAGTGCGTTATATGGATGAAATGCGCACAACGGCAGGACAAGGTTCAATTGTTGCTGGCAATGCCGTTGACAGTCGCACAGTCGTTGATATGGCAGCACATTATAGCGTGGCAGATAATCAAGAAATCACTTTTAATGTCGATAACTTATTTGACAAAGAATATATGGCTACTCGTACACACGGCTCTATTATGGTTGGTAAGCCACGCAGTGTAACATTAGGTTATAAATATAGTTTTTAGTCTGAGTATTTGAAAACTAACAAAGCGAGCTTATAGCTCGCTTTTTTTGTCAAATAAAATTGATAATTAAAGCGAATGATTCAATAAATAAATTCGATTATTCCGACTTATTTAATAGTGCTGTAATTTCTTTCTCATAAGCCAATTTTTTTTCCTCATTAAAGCCAACATGGCCGCTGACAATCTTTCCTTGGCGGTTGACAATAAAGCTGCTGGGCATACCCTTTAATTTATACTTTCGGGCGATTAAGCCTTTCGGATCATAAATGACAGGAAAATTAGCTGGGCTTTCCTGTAAAAATAGGTCAGCCAACTCGCGATCGTGATCTAAGTTGATACTTATAATGCTTAAGCCTTGCGCTTGATACTTTGTCTTTAAATTGTTCATCCACGGGAATGACTTACGACATGGAATACACCACGATGCCCAAAAATCGACATAGATAACATCACCCTTTTTCTCTGCCAGTTGTTGCGCTAATACTTCAAGGGTATTTACTTCAGCATTTTCATTAGCGAGTATAGGGGGCGATAACGTAATCGATAGGGCGAGAAAAAAGCCCATTTTAAATTTTTTCAACAGCATTATTTTAGTCACCATTTAACCGTATTAATGGCATTTAACCACGTTAACTGTTATTAGCAAAGGGTGATATTTGCAATTATCTATGACTTTTTTCCTGTTACACAGGTAATTAGCAGAAATTTTTATTAAACTGGGACCGTTTTTAACTTAGCAATGGTGTTATGGCTATTAAGGTCTTGAGTGTGAAGAATCGATATTTTGGTTTGTTTATTATTTGTGGTTTATTGACGGTTATTGCTGTGACTAGCAATGGCGCTCATGCTGAGCAGAGTCAAACTCTCGATATGAATCAATGGCTAAAAGCACGTTTTGGTGCTCAACATCAGGCGCTTATTCCTATTGTGGCAGTGGCTGATATGCTGCATGGCTGCCAACAACAAAAGCAGATTGGTGAGAATGTAACCATTAAAAGCCTAATTACCCAATTAGATAAAAACCGCTTAGCTGAAAAGTTAATAAGCTGTTTGGCAGGTAAATCGCCAAAATCTGATACGGCATTAAATTATGGTTTGACAAGCTGTTCGTTTGAACAACTTGCTGGTTTGTCAGTAGAGGAAAAACAGCAAAAAATGCGTTTAATTACTAAAGCGATTAGTGAACTTTCGAGGAGTGAAAGGCAAAAAAGTTTTACCCATTGTGTTACTGAACAAGCAATTCACTATTTACGCTAATGTTAGTTATTTTGGCGGCTTTTTGTCACTGACAAATGAGCTAGGAAGTATTTCTACTCCAACTAATCGGCCAACCTTGATCATGATAGGGATGGTAATTGGGGCAAATGGCAAGATAGCAAAAATACCGATGCCTAGTCCCTTTAAAATATCGACAAATTGCTGATTGGCTATACGCATTTCTTCAGCACTGGCATCACGTTTGGTGTAACGCTTATATATGCTTAACATCGCCTTGGTTTCTACTTTTTCTTGCGCTAATGCTATTTTTATCTTCACCATTTGACGTTTAAGTCGGACGATATTACGCCTTTTACTGATACGTAAAACACGGATAGGTACTTTGTGAAAATGGCGCCAAACTCTCATTTTCGTATTCTCCCACAATAACTAGCCAATGTAAGTAATTACCTTGGCCTAATCTGTGGCTGGAGGGGTTATTGATAAAATATTTTTCTGGCGGTTATCTTGGTACCTGTGTTATTCACTGATTATTGGTCAGTAACCTAGTGTTAATATGCCTTTGCTGGGAATTAATCTAGGTCGTAACATAATTTGTAACAAATACTAGAACACTGACATAGAACAGTTTTTTATATTTCAAGCAATATGACTTATAGTTAGAGTAAGTTACTAAAATAAAAGATGGAATAAGCATTATGGGACATGAAACGCCGAAAGTTTTGGTTGTAGACGATGATATGCGTTTACGTGCCTTACTCGAACGGTATTTAGTTGAACAAGGGTTTGTGGTTCGAAGTGCCGCCAACTCTGAGCAAATGGATCGATTACTCGAGCGTGAAAATTTTCACTTATTAGTGCTTGATTTAATGCTGCCAGGAGAAGACGGTTTATCTATTTGCCGTCGCTTACGTCAAAACTCAAATGATATTCCGATTGTTATGTTAACAGCAAAGGGTGATGAGGTAGACCGGATTATCGGTTTGGAGCTTGGCGCTGATGACTATATGCCAAAGCCGTTTAATCCACGTGAATTATTAGCGCGTATTAAAGCGGTATTGCGTCGTCGAGTACAAGAAGCTCCGGGCGCTCCGTCACAAGAAGAAAATGTTATTTCTTTTGGTGACTATCAGCTAAATCTTGCCACTCGTGAAATGCTTAAAGGCGATGTTAATATGCCATTGACCAGTGGTGAGTTCGCGGTGTTAAAGGCACTGATTACCCATCCACGAGAGCCACTGTCGCGTGATAAGTTAATGAATTTGGCGCGCGGTAGAGATTACTCTGCTTTAGAGCGTAGTATTGACGTGCAGGTGTCACGTTTACGTAGGATGTTAGAAGAAGATCCAGCAAAACCACGCTACATTCAAACTGTTTGGGGCTTGGGTTATGTATTTGTCCCTGAAGGGAAGTCTGTTGCATAATTGCGTGAAAACGTATGAAATACAACATTAGCGTAGTTGAAGTTTATGAAAATATTGCCTCGTAGCGCCTTTGGTCAAACGGTGCTATTAATTGGTGTTTTGTTGCTAATTAATCAGGTTGTGTCATTTATATCGATGTCGATATACATCATTCAACCTAATGCCCAACAAGTAAACCAGTTATTGGCGAAGCAAGTCAGAGTTGTCTTTATTGATGTTGCTGATGAAGTGTTAAGCCCGGCGATGGGGGAAGCATTTCAGCGAGAAACCGGTATCGGGGTTTATCGTGAAGCGGCTGCGATGAAACTAGGCTTACAAGACGCTGTTTATTACGCCTTTCGCTCTGATGAAATGTCCAATCTCTTAGGTGGTCCTGCTGAAGTACGTATTTCACAGGGAGATGAATACCTTTTTTGGATCCGCCCACCGCAAGCACCTGATTACTGGGTTAAAATTCCGATTAATGGTCTAGAAGAAGAAAACTTTTCTCCGCTGATTATTGTCCTCATGATTTTGGGGATTTTAAGTGTTATGGGAGGTTGGTTGTTCGTTCGACAACTTAATCGTCCGTTAAGCGCCTTACAAAATGCTGCACATGATGTTGGGCGTGGCGATTTTCCTGAACCATTAACTGAGCGAGGCACCACTGAAATTGTTGCAGTAACTCGCGCGTTTAATCATATGTCGAAGGGTATCAAACAGCTTGAAGATGATCGGAATTTATTAATGGCAGGGATATCGCATGACTTGCGCACGCCATTAACCCGTATTCGTTTAGCGACTGAAATGATTTCGCAACATGATGAGTTTTTAAAAGATGGCATCGAAGGTGATATTGATGACATGAATACCATCATCGATCAGTTTATTGATTATATTCGCCATGATAGTAAAGACAAAGCCGAGCTAGATGATATAAATGCCTTGATTGAGGAAGTGGTGCAGGCAGAAAGTATCTTAGAGCGAGAGGTCATTTTTACTGCAGAGCCTTTGCCTAAAATTCCACTGCGTTATGTTGCTATGAAGCGAGCACTCGCAAATTTAATTCAAAATTCCCTACGTTATTCAGATGGTAAAATTACGGTGACAACTTCCTATGATAAGCGTCAACAGGAAGTTTGCTTTTGTGTTTGTGATGAAGGGCCTGGTATTCCTGATGTCGACATTGAACGCTTATTTCAACCCTTTACGCAAGGCGATAAAGCGCGAGGAGGCGAAGGCAGTGGTTTAGGGCTAGCCATTATAAAACGCATTGTTGACACCCACGGTGGCCGCGTTGAATTGTCTAACCGCGATGAGGGTGGCTTAAGGGCAAAAGTTTGTTTACCGACTAAATAACATTAATTGTAAGTCTCTCAATAAATTGATGATTAGATATTAAAAAGCCGTCGTAAATACGACGGCTTTTCTTTATCTAAATGTCAGCATTACTGAGTGCAATTAAATTTTAGGTCCAGCGGCAACTAAAGACTTACCATTTTCAGTATCAGTAAACTTATCAAAGTTGTTAACAAAGCGAGTCGCTAAGTCTACAGCCTTTGTCTGCCATTGCTCTTGCTCAGCATAGGTATCACGTGGATCTAAAATACTATTGTCTACGCCATCAATACTGGTTGGGATATCTAAATTAAATAGCGGTAAAACTTGAGTTTCGGCATGATCAATTGAACCATCTAAAATGGCATCAATAATAGCGCGTGTATCTTTAATTGAAATGCGTTTGCCTGAGCCATTCCAACCTGTGTTAACTAAATATGCTTCTGCGCCAACAGCCTGCATACGCTTGCGTAACACTTCAGCATATTGTGTTGGGTGCAAACTTAAAAATGCAGCGCCAAAACAACTTGAAAAAGTTGGTGTTGGTTCTGTTATACCGCGTTCAGTGCCGGCAAGTTTTGCTGTGAAACCTGATAAGAAGTAATACTCTGTTTGTGCAGGTGTTAATTTGGCAACAGGAGGTAATACACCAAAAGCATCAGCGGTTAAGAAAATAACTTTTTTCGCATGACCAGCACGAGAAACAGGTTTTACAATGTTATCAATGTGATGAATAGGGTATGAAACACGGGTGTTTTCAGTGTTTGAGTTGTCGTCAAAATCTATTTCACCCTTGCCATTAACCACAACATTCTCTAAAAGGGCATCGCGACGAATAGCATTATAAATGTCAGGTTCATTCTCTTTGCTTAAGTTGATGGTTTTTGCGTAACAACCACCTTCAAAGTTAAATACGCCGTTTTCATCCCAACCATGTTCATCATCCTGTCTCTTATACACATCTCCGAGCCCACGAGACGGACTCCTATCTC
>OJBZ01000204.1_pt1 | contig 38349 bp, 23 predicted proteins | sample 1591671 | NCBI WGS metagenome assembly OJBZ01 (sample SAMN05416850, study PRJEB24817) | seawater metagenome | isolation source: Sea water | place: Canada:Atlantic | collected 2013-07
CAATGACGACAGAGTATGGTAGAGGTACAGGTTGGTACGGTGATTTTGGGCGTTACGTTTTTCAGTCTAATTTTAGTAACTGGAGTAATATAAATATTGATAAGCTTAGCAATTATGCTGTAGAAATAATTTTTAATAAATTTGGTTATGATGCAGAAAAACATGGTGAATTTGATAGAAACACTCCCTATACAGGTCGTGGTGAAAATAGAGTTGAACGAATTGGCAAAAAATATCAGTGGATGGCAATGTATGAAGTGGTAGCTAGAGTAGCGGATAACTTTGAAATGACAGACCCATCAACACGTTGGAAAGATGATAAGAAATATCTATGGTATAACGGTTCTGTAGAGCCTTCTTTTAGAGATATTGACCCTACATTCATACCTCCTGATTCAACTAACATCCGTCTTATAACTCCCCCTAATTACAATGGGTGGAGTGATGATTTTGAAAATTGGGTAGTTTCAAAAAATGATTTAATTGATTCAAAAGAAGTCATCTTAAACCATTTTCAGAACGAAGACTGGTTATCCCTAGATAGGCATATTGAATTTGAGCCTAATAAGAAGTTAGGTGATGGTGACCATTCTGGCTCATATCAACGTGTATGGTATATGATCAACGCATATTTGGTAAAAAATGAAGACTTTGATCTGGTCGTATCAAATATACAGAATAAAAACTTTATGGGTCGATGGATGCCTGAGTCTGTAGAGAGGTATAACGATATATTCAACTTAGAGTATTACTGGTCACCTTTACTTGAAATCTATGATAATGAATATTATGGTAATTCTGGGTGGCAAAACATATATGAACGCCGAGTTGGTTCAGATGAAGATAGTTTAGGTGAAGTTTACGTTTGTTCAGAAAGTCATATTTCAGAAGGGATAAAAAATCGTGATTTAGGCTATAACATCAGTGCACCTGCTAGATTATTATTCGAAACTTTGAGTCTAAAAAATGATAAGTTCTCTGGTTCATGGGTTGATAAGCATGATGAATTAGTGATGTTCGACGCTTCTTTTTATGGTAATGAATCTGGTAACAACCTAATGGTGAAAAAGGACGCATTAGAAGAGCTGCAAAAAAGCACTGGATGTAGAGTGATCTGGACAATACTTTCAGAGAAGATTGCGATGTACGGAGGTACCAAATCAACTGAAAAAAGGTTAAATATTTCGGGTGTATATTACCTAGAGGATGGTGAGTTGGTCGGTGAGGATTTTTTCTTTACAACTTGATTTTTATAAGTTATTTACAATTAATTAAACGTTACTGTAGTTAGTGTGGCTCTCTGACTTGAAATAAAAAAGCTACTTAAATGTAAGTAGCTTTTTTATATGCCTATTTCTAACCTTAAAATAAGTTTATGAAATATGAGTTTATTCATGAAAGAGCTAAAGAGTAACTATTGTCACTAATCAAAAATTAGATGTACATTTTTTCTCACATTTATCCAGATAAGCATCCAAATTCTTACGCCGATATACAATGTGGCCACCAGTTTTACTGTACGTTATTGCATCAGACTTATGACAGCGCATATACTGCAGAGTGTTCACGGATTTGTTTAGATAGGCCGCTGCGTACTCAGGCGAAAATGGAGTGTCAGCAGATGCATTCGCTACAGTTTCTTTCATTAATGTGAGCTCATCATGTGTGTAATCAGCCCATTTCTTTTTCTTAATATACATAGTTAAATCTTCATCTTTGTTAATGTCATTCAACAATACAATGATTAGAATTAAATAAATATAAATAGCAATGAAAAAAAACTACTATAAAGTGTGGATATAAGCAAAAACTCTAATTTTTGCTTATGTTTACTTTTAAACTTACATATCAGTTACAATTTCTAAAAATAAAAAATTGCTACGGGGAGAGTAGATCAGTATGAGTAACTTCAGTAGTTTTAGAGGCTAAGTATTTTGAGACATAACTACGATAAGGAAATAAATTAGCAAAGATATTATCAATCGTAGCGAAATCTCAAATAATTGATCTTTTAAGCTAAATAGCAATTATGAAGAATATGGAGTAGGCTTATCGAGCCACTTTTCCAATGCTTGTTTAATATATTCGCTTGGAAGTCTTTCTTGTTCTAATCTCTTAAAGCCATATATTCCTCGGCGCAATTCTGTAAATAATGTTAACTCGTCATGAGTTAAGTGTGTTGGCTCATGATTTATAGAGTCCGGCTCATCTACCATACGATTGATAAACTGTTTTATCGTTTGGTCGTCCATCATGATAGCGGTCAACTTTGGACAGTATTCTCTGGCGCGGCTTAATATCATTAAACCTTCAGAGTCAATATCGCCCCAGTACGCTACTGTCTTTTTCTGTAACCAGCCAGCATTCATCCAATTAATATTTTTACCACCCCCTGCAACTGCAATCGTGTTTTCTGTTTCTGGGAGTGCTAAGCAAGATTGCTCATTTTCTACGACTAAAATATGTTTAGCAGGCAGCGCTTGGCTATGTAGAACATGTATCGGTAATCTTAAAATAGGCAAGCCAGATAAAGCATATCTTGTATCAGGGCACAAAGGTCGTACCATTAACCAGCCTTTAGGCTTATCCAAGCATCCGAGCCAATAAGCTAAGCCTTGTTCTTTGATTTGCCCAGGATAAAAAGCTTCCAATAAGGTCTCGATAAGCTTGTGATAGGTTTCTATAAACTTGGTATCAACGTAACATACTGGCAAAGCGCGCAAGTATAGCCCGGCACCCATTCCTTTTTTTAATTGCGGTATAAGCGCGACCAGTAACTTTAGATCATCAGCACTCAAGTTATCAACAACTTCTAACATATCAATGAGAGCAAAAAATAAATTCTCATGCCAGCTATCTGCAATCTTATTTGTACTGTTAGCAGATGACATTGTCATGCCTTTAGCGATTTCGGTATGAAGGTAGCTTAGTTTTTTTTGCCAGTCTTTAAGCTGCTGGCGTGCCGATGCGCCTAATATTTCAGACAGTGCTTGAATATTAGGAATAGTTAAAGTGATAGGAAGGGTCTGTTCAGAAAAATGTCGAAAGCTATTATGCTGCCATTGCACCATATCAGCGAAAGCAAAATTACGCCACGCTTGCACAAATTCGTGGAAATGCAGTGTATGGTTGAGTAATTCATTACCTGTTTTGGGAGGCTTTAGGCTTATGACAATAGGGAAGGCTCTTTCATTTTTTAAACGGGCTTTAAGGCGTGGTAGATTGTCCCACTCTCGCTTTTTTAGTTGTGTGATGACTGCTGCAGGCATCAAACCCCAATTTGGTGTTTCTGTAGTTATCATCTCTTTAGTCATGAAGCTCAATACCTAATTCTGCAATTTCTTGGTTGTCTTGGGAGAACTGTTCAAGCTTATTCTTTGCCAGGATGTTATCCACTTCTTTCCAAGTAACTTCGCATAATCGGCTTTCATGATGTTCTTGGTTACGCTCAGCAATCAGTAAGCTTCTGGCAGATTCACGTGCCAAATTTAGGTTCTTAAATGGGGTGATTAAGTTGACATGAATGTTTAGCTTTTTGAATACTTTTAGTACGCGGCGACTAACTTGTTCGGCAGTATTTGAAAAAGCTTCGTCCAGAAACACAGTACTATATATTGGCATATCACAGCCATCGGGCGTTAACACATAAGCGAGGCTTGCTGCAACAATCATACCCGCAAAAGATTCTTTTTCGCCGCCCGATTTGCCACTTGATGAGCTGAGCACGTCCAAGACCTCTTGTGTATCGTTATCAATTTCTTCAGCAAAAAATGCCAGCTGATAGCGAGGGTCTAATAAACGTAAACTTTCAAGGGTAGTACTCGAAGTGGAGCTAGTAGCTTTATCCAATATGTCGATGACCTCTTTAAGTAGGTAAAACCTTCTTGTATGGTTATCGTCGTTCACCGCAGAGAGGGCCTGATTGAGTTTTTGGTTAAAGGTTTGTACATGCAAGAAGTTTTCACGTTTTAAACTGAGCTTAAGATGAGAGTCTTGCCTAAACTCAGTTTTCTTTAATACCTCATTGATATGTCCAATACGCCGACGAATATCGTCATGCACCATAGATAAGTGATTACTTAGACGTGCCAGCGATTGAGTGGCATGTTTGTTTAAGCGTTTTTTAAATTCATCCAGTAACTCAGGTAATCCCTCATTGCTTAATTGGTTCAAATGGGCGATATAGTCATCCATACCATTCAGCCCTGTTTCCCATTCAACCGTATAAGCCTGCCATTGTGGTTTTGATTTATAGCTACTCATAATGCCGATAGCTGTATGAGTATATTTGTTGAGCCTACTTTGGTTTTCGTTTATTTTTTCTTCAAGCTGTTTGGTTATTTGCGTTTGATAGCTAGAATTGTCAAGCTCGATATTACCAACCAACGCCTTTAGCTGCTGTTTTACCTGCTCATCTAACTCTACTTCAGCTAATCTCTTAGATCTATCAAGCTCCTTTTGCACAGATGATAACTCTTGCTCTTTTGCACCGTTTTGACGCACCTTCTCTTTTTTATCTTGAGCGACTTTAGATAAAGCTTCTTCAGCATTATCAAAGCGTACTTTAGCTTGTTTTAAATCGCCTTGGGCGTTTTCAATAGCGCTTAGCTCATGTTCCTCATGCTCCAGTCTTTGTTGCCAATACGGTACATTGATTTGTGACCATTCAAATTCCTCTAACTTCTTCCATGAGGATATTTGCTCACTGACACTACGCATGGCTGCGCGTGCATCTTTCCAGTGTTTACTATCTTCTTGCAGCTTTGTTTTGAGCTGCTCTATTTCTACTTGCAGCAATGCGAGCTTGTTTTTGTTGCTAAAGCCCAGTTGCCAATGACGCCTATCATTAATACTCTGCAAGTCTTTTTTATCAAAGCGGCCTTTTTCTTTATGAATTAATCCTTGCCGAGTCATTGAAAAAGCAGTGCGGTCGAGCTGTTCGGTGTTAGCCACACACAGCAAATCATAACGAGATAAAAATGTTTTGAGCCAGTCACGATAAGAGTGAGTACGCCATTTTAGCTTACATAAAAAACCGTCAGCTTTAAATGCAGTATGGCTCTTAGCTTGTTGATTATCCAATACTACTTGTACACGGACATGTAATCCTGTGTGCTGGCTATTAAGCCATTTAGTAACAAGCGAGTAATACTCTTTTGGTACAAGTAATGTGGTTTTTAATCCTCCAAGTGCTCGCTCGATAGCGCCTTGCCAATCTTGTTCATCTTCTTCTATATCGACCAATTCACCGATATACATGAGTGTATTAGGATCAATGCCTAAACTACGGGAAATTGCGTCTTTTAGTTGGTTAAACTTCGGTGGAATATTTGAGTTAGGTTGGCTTTTAAGTGCTTCAATCTCATTTGATAGCTCTCGATGGTGTTCCTCAGTTTCATTTAAAGCAATGGCGCAGTCACCAAATTCACGTTCACGGTCTGCTTCTTGCTCAGCGAGATGCTCTTGAATATTATTGGCTTGAGTAATATTGCTGTGAAAAGTCTGCTCATCTAAAGTGGTTTTAATACTTAGGTTACGGCATAGTATTTGGTAACGAGAGGCGTTCGCATTGGTGCGGTTAAGGGTATCTTTAGTAGCTTGGATGTCTTTTTTTAGGCTATCAATGCGATTGCCGCCGAGGTTCATATATTCATCACGGCAGCGGTTTACTGTTTCAGTAGCATCACGCTCTTGTTGTTCGATTTGCGCAAGATCGCGCTCTAATTGCTCTAGCTGTTGTGACAACTGCTGTTGCTTTTGCTGATATAGTTTGGCGTAGCACTGAGCAAAATAGATCGGCAGCGCTTGTTTTTGCTTAGAAGTGTCATTAATAACTAATTGTGTTTTTACGATATCATCAGCAAGCTTTGGTAAGCGTTCAAGGTGGGTAACTTGCTCTTTGGCATCTTGCAGGCGAGTATGAATGGCAACCAAGTCACCGAATTCTTTCACAATCTCTTTGGCGTCATCACGAACGCCACTTGGCTCAAGTACCAGCGTACGAATCAGCTCAGTTAAGTCATCAATCTTTTTTAGACCCAGCGCTCGCGAGAGAAGGGCCGGCGCGTTTGGGTTGTCCATATAGAGCATGCGTCGGTACAGCTCTTGATAGTCGCCAAAATTATCATCACAGCAAGTTACTTCTGGCTGCATGCTTAACCATTGTTTTAATTTACGGACATTGCCTTGAGCAAACTGATCTAAGACCTCTGACAGTGGCAACTGTTTTTGAGCGACGACATACAGTCTTTTCACATCACTTAACGAGTTACTAGCGACAGTCGTCCAAAATAGTGCCAATAAAGTCATTTTTTGACCATCGTCACTGAGATATTCAGCAGATAGTCCTGTAATAACACCTTTATCGCGCTTACTTTTTACCTTAGTGTTGATACCATCGTGCGCTGAGCCAAAACTGCCACGCATGTAGCTGATTAGTGAGCGGTCACTTTTGTCATTTTGTGCTGCTGCGACATTAAAAGTCGCTCTACCAGCAGGCATGAGCAGTGCCATTAATCCATCAATTAAGGTGGACTTTCCTGAGCCATTATCTCCTGTGATGAGGGTTCCTTCCACGTCGATATTTGCCGTATGTAACCCATGGAATGACCCCCAATTAAATACAGACAGTTTGGCTAAGCGTATTTGGCTAAGTGGCGTGATGTTCAGAGTCGCGTCATTTGATGATTGTTGCATTATATTCATCCTCATTCGCCAAATAAATCGGACTGATTATCTACAGATTGATTATTGGAAGTTTTTTCGGATTTTACTTTGTTTGTAGATTGATTGTTTAAGGAGTCATCTTGAGAATATTTTTTATCTTCGAAATCGTCATTTTCAAAAGTAGGTGACTCTAATTCTGTATTTGTTGTACCTTGTGCCAAGCGCAGATATTCACCCAGCATACTCTCTAAAAAATCAGCACTGACCACATAACGAATCAAAGGCGTTATCTCGTAACGATCATCATTGCCGCGAATGCTACTTAATAAATGGCGACGGCTAAGCTCTTTGAGTCGCGCGCTCAATTTTTTAAGATCTCGGCTGGTATGATCAGTTAATGGTAAAAAAGGGATGAGTAGCGATGACAGGCGTTCAATGTCGATGATGATTTTTTGTTCGCCACTGGTTTCGCGCTCTTGATAATATTTTCGCAACATTAACAATATCAAGGTGTCATATAAGCTCAGTGTGCGTTTGCTAATCAGCGAGTGAGTGTGCTCATCATCATTACTATCTATAAGCTCATCTGCTAACAGGTCTTTAGGGTGGCTTGTACTTGCTGAATCAAAGCTATCTTGGCTGTTGCCTGCAGTCTCACTATCAGAACGAGCAATAAAAGCAATACCTTGCCGCTCATCTAAAACTAAGGTTAAGTAGACCTCAGACAAATGGCGCTGAATCATCGACTGATATCGGCATAATGAATGATATAAATTAGGTTTTTGCGCATGAAAAATAACCCCATGGCGCATGATATGTACTAAGACGCGACTGGCATCGCCAGGCATAGGGTCTAGCATAGTATTTTTAATCGCAGACTCATCGTTAACACTTTCGCTATCAGGACTAATAGTTTCGTTCTTACTCGCTGATGTAGATTTCTTATCGTGATTACTACTAACGGCAGTGTCACTGTTGGTACCAATGACCATGTCAAAAAAATGATTGGATACACTCATTCTAATCCTCTATATTCAGTCCGTTGTCATTAGTTTTTTATAATTAGTCTTATTAGAAGGTATGGTTACAGCGATAAGTCTTCAATATTTTCAGGGAATAAAGAAGGCGTTAGTAGCATTGTTGGTATGCTGGCACGTAACATATTGCCTTGATTGTCATTAATGATAACTTCCTCCACTGATGCAAGCTCAGTAGCTTTTACAGCACGGGCAATACGAATGTAAGCAACTAATTCTTCAAGCCCTTCACTAATGGGTAGTTGATGAATAAGCTGAGAAATGGTTTGTGGACTGTTTTGCATGAGCATAGACTTTACTTTTATGGCCACTTCTTGCACTTTAACTGAGTTTAGACTCGCAAGCATCTTGACGCTTGGCTCACGGCTATTAATATGAGGTGTTGTGAGGCCCATTTGTAGCCGCTCATCGGGTTGTTTTAGTCTGATTGAGTCTGGAGATGACAACTCAATCTTACCCACAGACAATGACAATGAGGTGTTTGATTTTAAGTTGCACTCTTCATTACGTAAGGTTACCGCCAACTGCTCAAGCTTGTTGATGAGTTTGCCTACGGTACGGTTTTCGCTCATTGCGCCACTTTCAATATAGGCTCTTAATTCTTGTTCGGTACGTCTGCGAATGCGAAGTACTCTTTCGCTCTCACGGCTCAGTTCTGCTATCAAATCCGCTAAAAACTGACGTTGATGTAAGCTTAAATGCTTTGCTGCAGGTGTTTGTAAGACATACTGCAATTGCTCACGAAACTCTGTGACACGGTTGTAATCACATAATAGTTGAAAAAACCCTTCAAAAGCACTGCCAGCTTCGGTCTCTGATAACACATTTTCTTGTTTCATAACTTCATTTAGCAGATTGCCTCTTGAAGTAGCGTCGTCGATCATCTGTATGCGAACGTCTTTATCAAGCTTACGTATTTGTTCTTCTAATAACCTAAAATCACCGGTGAGTTGTGACGCAAGCTGGTATATTTCACGGATATATTCACGCTGTTCATTGTCGCTCAACGTATGTACCACACCTGCCTGCAAATCGTCTATTTGACGCTGAATGGCTGCTTTTTTTTCTTCAAGTAACTTAACTCGGCTATCAGTATCTTCATTGGTAACGACCACAAAATCTCGAACAGCTTCTTGTACGATACGCAAGTGTGAGGCACTGACACCAATACTACGTTCTTCTAGCCCATGACAAAAGCGTATCACCATTTCTGTTGCATCAGTTTTGGTCAATAGATCATCAAGTTCACGAAGCCAGCCCTGAGCTATCCATTGATTAAGGTAAGTAGTAGCGTTGGTTTGGGTTTCCCAAATACCAAGATTACGACTGTGTTCAATTTGCGCCTCTAATAGTAATTTAGCTCGGTTATAGGGCACTTCGCTACGTTCACTGAATAGATCAGAGATAAACGCCATTATGTGCGGTGCATTGTCTGCTCGCATCAATCGCCATCCTGCATGCTCTTGATATAAGCGCCGATACTTAGCAGATAGGCCTTGAAAACTCACAATAGACTCCTTATCGGATAGAGGAAATTAACCCCAAATTTATTTAATATGGCAAATATGCTTGTCAGTCTATTTTTATTATTATCAAACCCCGATTTTCACAAAGCCACCTGACAAATATTATGATTAGCAAGTTGTAGTGCTAGCTTTATATAAACAGGCTTAGATGAATTATCACCATAGTATTTTCATATTGTGGTTGATAATCAGTATTTCTATAAATACTATTTATAGACCCGTAATATTATAGGTAATCACATCTGATAACTTTTAAACATATGGATATAAGTTAATGCTGCAAGCGCCCATCACTTCATAACCACCTTGCCAGCCGCACCATCCATGCGATAGTTTTTAATGTCCCCGGCGATAACTAAGTTAATGGCTTTTTCAATCTCATCAAGGGGAACATTGAACCACTCTGTCGCCTTGTAAAGATTATTATCTGCTGCTTTTGAAGATACTTTGACTCTTTGATCATAGAAGAAGGCATGCAAGACCCTTTCCACACTACGAGCATTGGCCTCATAGACTTGCCATTCAGCTATGATATCTACGGGCTGTTGCAAGAAAGCGGTATCCCTAATCGAGTGTTTAGTACGCGCTTCTCCTGTAAGGGTTGAGAAGCCAATTTTGTGCAGATGTTTATAGTGCGCTAAATCACTTGGGGTCTCAGCCAGCTTAGCAACATAAATGACACCGGTAAGTTGTCGCTCGTCCCCAAAGTTTTTGGCGAGCTCATCGTCCATCCAGTCAGGATCAGTGATTAATAACTGGTAGCTGTTTTCGTATTTATATTGAGCAGTAGCCAATGAATGTGTGAGCATATTGGACTCTGTACCATTAGAGAATATTAAGCGTAATCTCTCTTGGCTACGGGTATTCTTTCTGGCCTCTGCTTTATAAATATTAGCCACATAGCAAAGCATGCCGTTTAAAACAAATACGCTGCCAATATTGATATCTTTCACTGATGAAAAGTTAGTTTTAGTAAAAGCACCCGTTTGAATGGCTTTAGATATGCGCTCAAAGGTTGCTTCAAATTTATAAAAGTCCTTACATTCGAACCGGCTGGCTATATCTTCGTCATTATATTGATCGTAGCTGGCACGTGTATTGCTCTGATGGTCATTGACTAAGATTTCAGAGTGAATATTGTCAAAAAGTCCTAGGTCATCACTGTTGAAAATATCATCTAGACTATTAATAACAGGTAGCTCGCTAACAGCCTTGGTTACCGGTTCAGCTTCTTTAGTGCTAGCGCTGATTGCGTTTTCAGACCCATCCTCCTTATTCTCCTTATTGCTCACGCTTTTGTCTGAGAGTGTCGGTTTGTCGTCAGATAGGGTAGAAGTAGTACTTTGCGTAGCCAATAAACCATGCTTATCTAAAGCTAGCAATTCTTGCGAGTTTGCGTGGTTGGTTTGTATGGTAGCTAAGAGGCGAGCATTTATCTTTTCATTAATATCGCTAGCACTGCTACTAGGCACGCGCCCCTGTTGATCGATAAAAAGGTTGATAGTGTCAAACTGCTGCGCTAAAACGCTGTTATTCGCCGAGCTTTTGGTGACAGGCTTTATATCGTCTAATAAACCAGTACTGTCATTTAAAAAAATATCGTCTAGTGTTTTGTACTCACGACTTTGATAGATCTCATCGAGTTTAATCATGACTATTGGCTTCTCGCTTGGCTTTTTGGTTTCTGACATAAGTGATAACCTCAGCCATACGTCGCTCGATAGCGTCCTCTGAGTTTTTATTAGGTTGACGATTTTTATCTTTCATAAATGCAACGATCTTTGGCCACATCAGAACCGCTTCTTCCTCAGTAACAGTAGAGCGGCTGGCATAGACGACGTCATTGATTGTTTGCAATACTTCTTTGTCCACTGTCCTAGAGAGAACTTCATACGCATCATGAAAGGGGTTGACTGATTTCACAAGGTCAATGGGAAGGTTGTTTACATTGACGAACTTACTGCCCACCTTCACAAAACCGTTGCTAGGGTTCGAGTCGTTGCTACTGCTTGATTGAGTTTTGGGGTTATAAATTTTTGCATCAGCTGGCAGGTGGCGCTCTTTAATAATGTCACTTTCATTGAGCTGACCTTTCCGTTCAGCGTTTAGAGTGGCGATATCGACATATTCAGTGCCTTGCTTAATAAAAAAACGCTCATTTTCGATGACCGCATCCTCAGGAATATCCTTACCTTCAACCACGCCACCTTGGCGGTTAATAGCCATATACTGCATGACACCTTCTTGTACTTGCCGTACCTCATCAGTGTCTAGCGCTGGATACTTACTACGAATAATACTAGGGATGACGGAATCTGATACGGCTTCTGTTTCTACGTTATTGGTCTCAGCAGCGATATACTTTTTTATGTTCTCTGTATTTTGGGCTAACTGCGCCAATATCTCATCACGGTCTTGGTTGAGTATCTTCATGACTCGATCGGAGGGAGGGTTTACTGTATCGTCAATGACGATGGTACCTGCCGGCAAGTCGGCCTTGCCTAATATATCCAGCTCACTACGACGTTTAAAGTTGATGTTAGGTTTGAGCACTTGCTCCATTAGTAGTGATAAAGTAATGGCTTTTAATAAGTCATTAACAGAGCTTGTCACTTCAGATTTATCAGCTTCTGGCTCAGCGATTAGATTGGTAAATTGAGCATGGTGTTTGCCCTTGCTATCGCGTGTTGAGCGGCCAATAATCTGCACCACCTCGGTCAGAGAGCCTCGATAGCCAATGGTCAATACGTGTTCACAATACTCCCAGTCAAAGCCTTCTTTTGCCATGCCAAGAGCAATAATGATATCCATCTGATCGCGAGAGGTAATATCGGCTAAATAAGCCTGAGTATTCGCCCGCATAGCGTCATCAGTCACTAGATCTGCGAGTAGCAATTGCTTACCGTCATGTGCGCGTATTGTCATAACACCAGTAATATCATCACGAGACTCAACTTCACCAATGACATCTATGATACGGCCAACGGTCTCATACTTGTCTGTCTCAGCAGTGAGACTGTTGACGTTAGGAATGTGGATGATGGTTTTTTTGCTGGTATCCAAGCATTCATCTAAGGCATCAAAAAATGATTTTTTATAAAAGTGATAGCCGAGCCCTAATGATTTTAAGTATTCATAACCATTCAGCTGTTCGTAGTAGGTGTAAGTTACCTTATCGAACTTTTCTTCGTCGCTATCTGACAAGATGGGCACTGAATCGCCACGGAAATACGAGCCCGTCATTGCCACAATATGCGCGCTAGTCTGTGTCATAATGCCATCTAGTATGGCACCCAAGCGATTAGAGTCACCTGCTGAGACGTGATGGAATTCATCAATACCAATAAGTATGTCATTAAATAGCTCAATACTGCCGCCGTTCTCGATTATCTTATCAAAGCCATATCTAAAACTGTGATGGGTACAGACTAATACTTGGGGTAGGGAGTCGTGATCGCTATTCCCGTTGATAAACTCTGAGAATATCGCAGTCTTGCGCGTATCACTTTGAGCAAGACTTAAGCATAAGTTATAGCGGTCTGCCACCTCCCAATCGGCAAAGAAACCAAAGTCGCTCAGCGGCGTTGATTTAAAGGATTTACCGATACTCATCTCTGGGACGGCAATAATGACCTTTTTGATACCTTGATTGATTAGCTTGTCGAGTGCCAAAAACATCATGGCACGTGACTTACCAGAGGCGGGTGGCGACTTTATCAGCAAATACTGGCTATTACGCTTCTCGAACGCACGTGCCTGCATCTCACGCATGCCAAGCTCGTTGTTCTTTTTACTTTGACCAGTACGAGCGTAATTTTGGTTTAAAATATTGACCGTTTGAGACATGGTTTACTCTACTTACTATATGCAAAAAGCTTAATTTTGGGTTTTACTGCTATGGTTTATAAGCTAAAAGCTACTTAACTTTCTTTTGGGTTTTCTTTTTACCCTTACTCTGCTTTTCAGCTTCGATTAGCTGCTCATAACGTGCCAGCAAATGTGCCAAGCGCTCTTCGGTATTGGCAAAGCCTTGCGGGCGATACAGCTTGTCCACTGCTTCATCGAGATTGCTATGCGCTTGCTTTAAATCTTCTGGCATCTTATCTGGATCGTACAACTCAGCTAAAGTCATGCCAGCATTGCTGGCTCGAGCAAGTAGGATTTCTTCGGCAAGACTTTCAATGTGCTGTTTCTGTTCGTCAGTCGCATCAGGGAAAGGGAAGGTATTGTAGACGATGGTTCCAGAGTATCTATAGTCGCTTTTTAGGCGGCCAGCAACTAGGCGCATCCAGTCGTTATGTGCTAACGAAGTGAGCATACCGAAATCAAAAATATTGCCATCAGGAATTATCTGATTTCCATCAGAGGATATTGTGGATTTATTAAGAAAGCCAACAGGAATATAACGTCGGCGTTCTGAGGATACTCTAGGAACAAGAATATAGTTTTTAGGATTTCTTGTATCTCTAAACTCGTGAGGTCTTTCAGCCAGTTTATTTGCCCCTCCATCCTTGCTTGCTAGGCGCATTTCCTCGGTTTTATTCACTCTGTTTTTCACCAGTGGTAAATTATCTAGTTCTTCGTCTGATATATTAACTAACCAAAGGCAATAACGTTCTTTAGCATTTAAAAACTCAGCAGAGCCAAGTAGCTTTTTTATCCATTTTTCAGATGCTGGTTCTTTACTGATTAATTCATCTTTTTCTTCAGAACTTAATATTAAATTTCCTCCATCAACTGGCTTATTACCATAAACCATTTTTGAACCATCATGGATGGGAGCTCGTTGGCTTTGAACAGCGATATTTGACCCTTTAATTAAATAAGGGCTAATATTAGAAACAACTTCACTATGCCAAGTTTTATCAATTAATTTAAAGATTAATTTTTTGCTATTAGGTTTTGCGGATAAGCCAATAATCACTACGTGTACAGCCGCATTATGTTTGGCGTTATTACGCCATGGAAATGTTTGATAAGCAAAGCTAATATGAATGCCCAAATCAAATATATATGGAAATAACATTGCCACTTGCTCACCTTGCGCAATTGAGTTGGTTGATACCAAGGCAAGCTCAGCATTAGAGTTAGCAATATATTGTGAGCCTTTCCAAAACCATGAAGTCACATAGTCAAGCGATTTAAAGTTTTTAAGCTCTTCAAACACCTTTTCCATATCTTTTGACTGTTCATCATTACGACTCCCAGTACCACCAAACGGCGGATTACCAATAATATAAATCTCATCACTGCCGTTATTTGGACAGACCTCGTTCCAGTCGATACGTAAGCTATTGCCATGAATGATATGCCCACTGTCTTTCAGCGGCAGCATTGGCTGGGATACACCGAACTCCTGCTCGCACAGCACATTCATTTGATGCTCAGCGAGCCATAGTGACAAACGCGCTATTTGACTGGCAAAGTCGTCATACTCAATACCGTACAGGTTATCTAAGCTGATCGCGCTTTGAAAGCCTAGACCTAATAGATTGTCATTAGAGCCTAGTAAATCGCGTTGTGCCTTTAATATATCGATTTCTAGCTTCCGTAGCTCTTTATACGCAATGATCAGAAAGTTGCCCGAACCGCAAGCTGGGTCAAATACTTTGATTTGGCTGATACGCTTAAGTAGGGCATCTAAGCGTTCAGCTTTATTGTTCTTATGACGATTGTCATAACTCAGAGCTATGACCGTGTCTAGCTCTGCACGTAGCTCGTCTAAAAACAGCGGCTGTATGACCTTCATGATATTGCTAACACTGGTGTAATGCTGTCCTAAGCTGCCACGCTGCTCAGGGTCGATCACCGCTTGAAACATAGAACCGAAAATATCTGGGTTAATCTCGGCCCAGCTCAAACGTGCACACTCTAGTAAGATACGGCGGGTACGCGCATCAAACTCAGGAATGGCGAACTGATATTCAAACAAGCTGCCGTTCACATAGGGGAATGCACTTAGGTGAGTAGGCTTGGCACTACGCTCGGCGCTAAACTCAGGTAAATCGAGAACTTCAAACAACTCAAACAGTGTGACATCGACGTCACTGCCATCTATATTGGTGGTTCTATCAATCACGTCATAGAACTGGTCTGCTTTAAAAATACCCGTATCTTCGGCATAAAAACAGAATAGCAGCCGCGTTAAAAATATATTAAGAGCGTGTAAGTCATCAGCAGTATTAAACTCATTGAGCTTGCGGATATGGTCAAACAAACGTCCCATTTTCTCTGACGCTTGTACATCAGCGGGGTGCTCTGAGTACTCACGTGCACGCTCTAGGCCGGCAAGTGGCAATAGGAAATGGTAGTTTTTATAAAGATCGGTAAAGTCGCAGTCAAGCGTCTCATCATACTTAGTGTCGTTAATCAGTACGGTGTTGAAGTCCGTTACCATCACCATACGGATTTTGTGCTGATTGATGATTGGGCTGTTCATTACCTCACTTAGTGCTTTAGCAAGGTCTTGACCTTCCTCTACAGGCTTAAAGTAGATACGATGCTTATTGGCAACCTCGCCAGCCTCAGGATTGGCTGCGACGTTAAAACGACCGTCATTCTTTTTAAGTGAGGTTATCGTAGATTTTGAGACATCTAGCAGCGTTAGAAAATCGTATATAAAGTCGTCTTTTTTATTCTTATCAATGACTTTGGTGGTTAATTTTTCTAAATCTTCAAAAAACTGGGTTTGGTTAAATGCCATGAGTGTCTCTGTAGATGATTTACTAGTTTGAATAAGTAGGCTAATGTGCAATTATAGCGCTATATTAAAATATTTAAAGTCTTAGTTGCTCTGAATGAGGTGATATAGCATCTTATTATTCACAGTGATAATGATGGAATTTTGTTGATAGGTGTTATTAATGATAGTTGGTAATTATTTTCATGGTGATTCTACCCGTATTGGATTAATCCAACATGATTGCTATGGAGAGGCATTACATATCATTGTTAATTTTGCTAGCGCTAAGCATCGTGAAGCTGAAGCCGTGGTTAATGTTCGTACAGAGTTGAGTGACTTACGTGATGAGCTTGTAAGTTTTGATCATAGAACTTTGCAGTGGTTGCATGATCGTATGGCAGCGTCGTTCCGTATGGAATATTGTCTTAATGCAGATTTATTTACGTATGTGATACCTGACCCTCATACACCCGCAGAAATCACTACTTTTTGGTTTGAATTTCTAAGAAAAGAGCTGGAGAGAGTGTTTGCTGAGTATTTGCAGCTTCCTCGATTAATTCTTACTGCTGCTCTCTATCCAAATCCTGATAAAAAAGGTATGGCGGCAGAAGACGAGATTTATGATTTGACTAGGCAGTTATATCCTGACTTGAAACGCTTTCAACTTTAATAATACGGGTAAGACCTCCAAATTCGCTAAACATCATCAGAGTCAAATTACCTATATCTGCCTTATAAAAGGTACCTAGATTTCATAATTATCATTGAATATGATGTCTACTACTCCATCTCTACCATAATCATAAACCCTCAGAACTATCTTTTATTTCCTAAATATTATTTTTTTCAATCATTTTCTAGTCATTTGTTTATGTTACCATTGTGTTTTTATGAGTTACAGCTTGTAATTGAAGATGTGGGTCGCTGTCATGAAACTTTGATGGCGGTCTTTTTATTGAGCTAATTCTGGTTTTACTGTAGTCAAATAAAACGAAATGACTATAAAAGCGTTCAAGCTATTATGTGATTAGACGGATGGTATCGATGGATTTAAATTGGTTAAAAATAGCGCAAGTCTCGCAAGAGTATTATTTGTTCCCAACATTAATTCTGATTTTTGTTAGTTATGTAGGTGTTAGATTTTTCTTTAATTATTTAAGACCTGCAAGAGCATTAAATAATAAGCTATCACAAGTCGCCGATGAACTAGAAGCCATTGATGATCAATCTGGAATAAATAAGGGTTTATTAGATGAGAAGTTTAGTAGTCATTTGTCATTAAGACAGGCTTGGTCGAATTACAAAAAAACCTTCCATGATACTTATGAGACTGTAGATGGGGAAGATAGGGTTGTTCACTCACATGCAACCGTACCAAGTGAAGCGTTTTTTACAGAATCCATCGTCGTAGATGTACCATTAAAGGTAGAGTTTTATAAGCATTTGCCCGGCATGATTACAGGTGTCGGTATTATTGTTACCTTTGCAGGTTTGCTCATCGGTCTACTAGCCTTTGATCCTGCTGGCAGTCCTGACACGGTTCAAGACAGTCTAAATCTGCTACTGACTGGCGTTGCTGAGGCATTCATGGCGTCTGGATTGGCTATTCTGGTCGCTATGCTTATCACATGGCGTGAAAAGTCATGGCTGAGACAGTGCTACGCGCAATTACAGCGGTTAAACACAGCTATTGATAATGCCTTTATTCCTGATGACAGCGGTGAGGAATATTTAGCCAAACTATTAAAATCGTCGCAAGCAAACGAAGCCAATGCTCGCCAGCTCAAAGACAGTCTAGTAAATGAGCTAAAGGTCATGATGACCAATCTGGTTGATGAGAATAAAAAGAATCAGACAGCTTTTGCGACTCATTTGAGTGAGTCTTATGCACAAACCAGTCAGTCGATGGCAACTCAAATAGGCGAGTCTATCACTGACAACTTACAAGGCCCATTAGATAAGATTGCCTCTAGCGTGCAGCAAGTTAGTGGCGATCAAGGTTCAGCAGTACAGGAGCTGATGACCGATGTGTTAACTGCCTTTATGAGTAAGCTTGAAACGACATTTGGCAGTCAAATGAATGGCATGAGTGAGATGATGACGCAGTCTGTCACCGCCATGCGTGAGATGCAGTCAGGGTTTTCTCAGCTCATTACAGATATGCAAGTCAATAGTGAAACATCAACGAAGACGCTAGAGACGCAAATGACAAACATGATGGAGAGTATCCATCAAAAGCAAAATGAGATGGCAGCTCAAATGAACGATATGGTAGAAAACCTATCTACAGGTTCCGCCAAGATGAGTGAGCAAGGATTACAAGCTGCAGAACAGCTAAATATTAAGATGTCAGAGCTTGTCTCAGATTTGGGTACCGCCATGTCAGGTCTGCTTGGAAATGTTGCCGAGCAGCGTATCGAGCAAGATCGCCTAATATCAGACAACCAACAAAAACTTCATGAGCAGTCAACAACGCTCATTGATAACTTAGGTGGCGAGATTAAAGAGCTGATAGCGCACAGCCAAGACGCCGTTCAAATGCATAAAGAGAACATCCAGAAACTGTCTAAAGTCACTACAGACAGTATCACTGGTATGAACGAGGGCGCAGAAAAAATGCGCAGAGCGTCCGAGCAGTTTACGACAGCGGGTAGTTCGCTGAGTACGGTTACTGAAAAATCCTCAGAACTTATTGCACAGGTTAATACCACCTCAACCAACATGACTAACGCCAGCAGCAATTTGATTGAGTTGGTCAGAGATTATAAGAACTCTCAAAATAGCGTTAATCTTGCCATCAAAACACTCGAGGGTCTCATTCAGCAATCAAAATCTGAGGCAGGCATGAGCAGTCAAATGCTTAATGATATGCAAGGCATGACAACCGCGCTTAATCAAGTGAAGGCAGAGATGCAAGAGTATCTAACAGAGGTCAGCGATGTATTGGTCAAAAGCTTTGATAGCTTTGGCAGCTCTGTTGAAAGCAGCCTAAACCAATCCTTAGTGTCTTTTGATAATACCCTTGATCAAGCTGTCAAACGCCTCGCAACAGGCGTTGAGGGACTAGGTAACGTGGTAGAAGATCTTGAAGATCTTACCCAGAAAGTCAGACGCTAATTTTGGAGTGTATCGCTAATGTTTGGTAATAATAGGTACGCAAAAAAGCATCGTCCAAAAGATGAGGGAGAAAAGCCCTTTTGGATATCATTTGCTGACTTAATGACTGCGCTTATGACCTTGTTTTTGGTGGTCATGGCGGTGTCCTTGATGGTAGTGACCAAAAAAATCAATGAAGCCACGCAAGCAGAAAAAGAGCGTAGCTCGGAGATTTTAGATATCTGTACCAGTATCAAAGATGACCCTACCTTAAAAGATCAACTCGTTACCGTAGACTGTAAAGAGAATCGTATTAATTTCGGTGAAGCGGGTCGTTTTGGTCATAACGACTATAGGTTAAATTCAGAGGGCGTAAAAGCATTAAGTGCGTTAGTACCTGTAGTCTTAGATGCTGCCAATAGTAAAAATGGCGAAAAATGGTTTAAACAAATCGTGATTGAAGGCTTTACCGATACGGACGGCTCATATTTATATAACCTAAATCTAAGCTTGCGGCGTTCAGAATGGGTCATGTGTAGTTTGCTCGACCCAAAATTTAACCCAGAGCTTAATTTAACAGCTGCGCAAAAAAACCAAATTAAGCAGTTGTTTTTAGCGGGTGGGGTGTCGTTTAATGCGGCAAAAGACAGTAAAGAAGCCTCACGACGTGTCGAGCTACGAATGCAGTTTTATGGCTTAAAAGAGCAAGAAGATATCGAGGATCAACCCACCTTTGATACCGTTTCTGTTGAAAGCTGTCAGTTGCCAAGGTAGATGTGATGAGTATCGCTTATTTAAAACAAAGACTAAACGTGAGCGTCGAGAGGTTCTCTGAACCTGCTCAAGTGCAAAATAAATTTGCTAGACCGCAGAAGCTGATAAAAACGTTAGATATCATTGAGCGTAGGTTTGATGATCTAGAAAATGCTCAGCCTATTGAAGAAAAGATTATCAATTCGATTAAAAAGTTAGAGAAGTCTGGCATAGACTATCTGACTAAACGCGACTGGAAGAATCTAGCATGGTCACTGAGCAAGAAACTGCCGCATTATGAAGATAAAATTTTATTTACTTTTGTGGGCGGTAAGCTAGTTAAGCAGTTTAACAACATGCAGCCTGAATTGCTTAAGGCCGTTTATTTTCCTTTGCTTTATAGTTATTTTGCGGTAGAGCAAGAGGAGATCAATAAACGTCCTAACAACTGGCTTGATCTCAAAAATATATTAAGTACCAACCGTTCCTCTTTATTTCAAACCACCACACGTCCTAAAAAATGGCTAACGACGTTAACTGATCATCCTGAACTACTATCAGCAGACCCTTCCAAAAAATTCATTCGTAACTTTTTACATAATAGCGATGAGGAAAGAGTAAGTAGTCAGCTAGAAAGCCTAAGTATCGCACCGAATAGTTGGTTTTGGGATAGTTTAGTAAGCTCATCTATCAAGTCTGTTAAAACGATGAGAGAGGACGATTACCTCGAAGCCATCCCTCGCTTTCTGCGTTTATTAGAACAAAACCCAATCTATACCAAAGACATCTTAACAGCGCTACTTGAACGTTATGCAACAACCTCAAGACGTACGATAGTACATGAAGTCTTAAAGAGCATCTGTTTGACGCAGTGGGGTAATCCTCAATACGACTCATCGGCAGGCTGGCGTAACGTCAGCCTGGATACCAAAAAAATGGTGATTCAATGGTTTGTTAGAGCAGATTTAGAAGCGTTCTTTACCGTTTTTGGTAGTAGTGCCGATGTTCGAAGGTTTAATTACTGGATGAGATTTCTCAAACAAGTCACGCTTTCAGAAATATTCTTAAATGATCAAGCAATGCGTTATCCAACAGCGCAACAAGCAGAGTTTAAGAGAAATAATGCTGGGCGATTTAAAAGGATTGTTGGTAAAAGCAATGCTGCAAACGCTTTTATGATAAAAATAGGGGGGTTCTATATAGTAGAGTTCTCTGAAATGAATAATGCGACCTACTTTTATCGTAAGCTTCCGTACCCTCCTTTTCAGGGAAAAACAGGTAAAGTAGAGATTACTAGCTTAAAGTCAACTTCTCAGGCTCAGTTTTACTTATCACATCAAGGAGCTTGGGAGAAATCCTTCGATCGCAGACTGCAAGAATTAGGAATATTTCCGGATTAAAACTATAGAGTATCTTTAATGAAATTAGCATTTTGGAAAAGAAATAAAAACAAGCAGACTCCAATATCAGAAACTGTAGTCAATAGTGTCGAGCCTGCGCCATTACAATATGATGATATTGGTTTAAAGCATAACTATAAATCGGTAGCCAAAACAGATGCCGACTTTTATTGGGAGAGCTTGGCAGATGAAGAGCTCGCTTATCAGTCAGATGATGGCTATGTACTGCCATGGGAAGCGCTTTTTGAGATACAGCAAGACCCTGAACATACTATAGACAGTAATGCCATTGAATGGCTTAACTTGCCACCATCAAGTGAATTATATCCGGTCATCCGTAGTGAAAAGGGTCTAAGTGACAAAGATTTCCAAATCATTCTTGACGGCTGGTGTGATAAAAATAAGATTAAGTTTAAAGGGTCGGTCAAACGAGAAGGCGCTATTGTTAGTATTGCTGGCAAAGAATATTTATTAAATGAGTCGGCCTGGAAACTGGTTGAAAAGATTAAAGCATTCTCTCGTATTACGGATAAGAACAAAGCATTAAATCAAAAGTATTGGGCACAGATACGTAGTCTAGCAAATAAAAGTGAAGCCAATTTAGATGAGTTTTTACGTAAAACTATCGTACTCGCCCCAGAAGAGCTGCAACTTAATCTTCGTAAAAACTTAGTGAGCACAGAATCGATAGTTGAAGTACAGCCTGACTTTAAAGACGCACCTGCAAACTGGCTGCAAACTTTCGATAGCTATAATGACGTTCAAAGTGAATATACAATCAGCTTGCCAGAAGGCGGCCTTGCGCATGTCATCATCGAGCCACAAGTCAAAAGCGTACTCAGTGAAATCAAAAAAATGCCCAATCGGCGCATCGCTGGTGAGCGTGCACAGACTTTTTTGCATAACCCTTTTTCTCAGTTAGGTGATGACGCAGTTGAAGTCATATCTTCAGAGAGTTTCGAGCAATCAAAAGAAGACGCAGAAATCTATAGCTATCGTATGAGTATAGATAAAGCTTACGATGAATCATCATATTTTATTTCAGCTCAGCTGACACTGCATGAAAACTCAGATCGAGAAGCAGATCCTATTTTATTAGCGCTCTCCAATGTAGTGCAGGCTAAGCATTTTATAGCTGCTTATGAGAAAAAATCTCCTATTTTTCTATGGGCGGGCTATAACATCGATAGAACCAGCTATTTAGATGATCAAGTAGCCGCGCTTAAAAATGATCTAGAAAATATTCAGCAGTATGAAGATGATTTACAAGCTAAAAACGTACTGGATTTAGAGAATTATAGCGATCGAGTAATTGGTATTGGTGAAGCCGAAAAGCTGAGTTCTGAAGCCATTCAAAAGGACAGTGGCGAGTCAAAATGGTTGCCACAGAACCTTATTGAAGAGTCCGCTACTTTATCTCAGCTGACTGCTGACAATGATATTGAGACTACTACTGAACGGCTTAAGCAGCACATTGAGCAGGCAGAATTAGAAGGGTCAGACTTTGTATGTCATCCAGAGGGCAATATATCTATTTCATTAGACGAAGCAAAGCGCTTACTAAATGAGCTTTGTGATTCAAAAAATGAGAATGCAGCTGAGAGTAATACTGAGCAAGAGCAACCAGAGGCAGCTGAAAAAAAGAAAAAGTCCACCTTATTGATTGCCAATAATATTGATGAGGCGGATTTTACTAAACAGCGAGCTGAAGTCCTAAGCCTTAATGAAAAAAACTGCCTAGAAGCGAGACTGCCATCAAGCTTTAGAAACCAAGAGTTTAGTTTAAAAAAACATCAAGAGTATGGTGTTGCTTGGCTACAAAATCTATATCAGTATGCGCCGATGCAGGTGAGTGGTTGCTTGCTAGCCGATGATATGGGGCTAGGAAAAACGCTGCAGTTACTTTGTTTTATCGGAGAAATTCTAGAAACAGCAGAAGATAAAAAACCTGCGTTAGTGGTAGCGCCCGTGTCGTTGCTAGAAAACTGGGAATCTGAAATCAATCGATTTTTTAGTGCCAAGTTTGGCAAAGTGTTGAGTCTATATGGTGATAATTTAAAACAGCGAAAAATACCGAAGCACTTAATATCTTCTCAATTAAGAGATGATTATGGCATTACAAAGCTACTTGAAGATCATTGGTTGGGCGGTGCAGATATTGTGCTCACCACTTATGAAACCATGCGAGATCTCGAATTTTCTTTAGGGAGAGTGGACTGGAGCGTTATGGTCTGCGATGAGGCACAAAAAATAAAAGTGCCCACGGCGATGGTGACAAAAGCTGCTAAAGCACAAAAAGCTGACTTTAAGATTGCTTGTACCGGCACCCCTGTAGAAAACTCACTGGTAGATCTGTGGTGCTTATTTGATTTTATACAAGAAAACTTGCTCGGCTCTTTAACTGAGTTTAACAAAGAGTACCGCCGACCTATTGAGAGAAAAGAGGATGAGAATGGTGCAATAATAAATCATCTTCGTCAATTGATTGAGCCGCAAGTATTAAGACGTATGAAACACGATGTCGCTGAGTTGCCCGCGAAGCATGAGGTTGATGATTGTAAGGATATTACAATTTCACAGTTACAACGCACGTTATATAAGCAAGTATCTAATGACACTCAGAGTCTATCTGAGCAAGGCAATAAAGGCGTTATGTTAAAGGCGCTGCATGATATGCGGATGATTTGTGCCCATCCATTCAAGCTACATCAGCAGGCAACGATCAATGACTCGCCCAAAGCCAAATGGCTAATAGACACTTTAGAACATATAAAGAAAAAAGATGAGAAGGTTATTATTTTTACTGAGTTTAGAGACATTCAAGTATTTATAAAAAATCTCTTATTCAAGCAATATGAGTTAAATGTGACAACCGTGAACGGTGATACAAATACCGATAGTAAAAAAGGATTAACTCGGCAGGCAACTATTGATAAATTTCAAGAGACAGATGGGTTTAATGTGATTATCTTATCTACGGTAGCTGTTGGCTTCGGGGTAAATATTCAAAAAGCGAATCATGTCATCCACTATACACGGAGCTGGAACCCCGCTAAAGAGGATCAAGCAACTGATAGGGCGTATCGCATTGGACAAGATAAAGAGGTCTATGTGTATTATCCGTCTATCTCAGCACAAGACTTTGAAACCTTTGAAATTAAACTGGATAAGCTGTTATCTAGTAAGCGTCGTCTTGCTGACGATATGTTAGAACCAAACACTGAGATCACACAAGAGCTGATTCAGTCGGTTTATTGAGTTGAGCGCTTATGAGGAAAAGTACTTAACCCCTACAATGAGAGGTGTTAGCTATGCTAGACAATAGTACTAATGTTTATGACACCGACGATGAAAAGCAGCGTTATGCATATAATATGCTGCCAACTTACTTATTGATGAAAGGGTTGCCCGAGGGCAACCGTCTTATCAAACAAGCAACTAAAAATATATCTAAAAAACCTTATAGGCAGAAAATTCAGTTCGCTCATGTTTTTAGTGAATTGGCAACTACGCAGACATACTCACATATTGGTATGAATGATATCAAGCTTGAAAAAGGCGAATTATCCAATCATCCTTATGAAGGTCTATTACGCTCATTTGGTGCTGAAACGGCTACTGAGTTATTAACACATACGAAGCTTATAGACGCATGCTTAAGTCAGAAACTACATGATCAGCTTATCATAGACTTTAAAAGCTATATGTTTGAGACGTTTGGGTACGAAGATAGTGAGCTAAATACTAACATGTCTGCAGAATCGTTTTATCTGCACTTAGTGTTGAGTTTTATCGCACATCTCGATGCCTGTGTTCATCACGCAGCCTATTCAGAAAAAGTTGCGCCGATCAGTTTAGGTTGGTTATTTATGCATAAGCTAGATCCAGATAAGTGGCAGTATAACCATGAAAAAGACAACTATCACTTAATCAATCATAATGGCAGTCCCTTTACCTGTAGCTCTCGATCATTTATTGACTTCATGCAAACGGTATTCTACTGGCAAATACATGGTGATATGCCTACAAGCTTATACGGTATTGATAATGAAATCATTCAAAAGGAATTTGAGCGTACTGATTCTAGATCAGACAGTTTTATACGCCGCAAAAGAGAAGGCGGTTGGCTCAATCTGGAAGACGTTTTTTGGTTTGTTGGTATCCAAGGCTCTAAGGAAGATGAGGTCAATGAAACGCTGGCAAGCTGGCAAGAGTCGATGATCACATATATAAAAACGGATGACATTAATGACCTTGGAGGTCTGCCTCCTCGTGCGGAGGGCTTTATATGGCTAATTTATGCCTTTTATCAAAACATTTATGAGCATACGGATAAAAGTAACAAAGTAAATAAAGAGCAAAGTTGTGTGACCTATGACGATTATTATGGGCTATGGGAATCAATAACAGACTATTATGAGTTAAGGATAGATAAAAATGTAAAAACGGAACGCATTCAGTGGCCACAGTATTTAATAAAGCAAGCCATGCCCATTAAGCGCATGACTTGAAATAAAAAACGAGACTATACACTATTTAGAGGTTTATTTATTGCTACGTCCTTTACCGGACTTCTTAGATGGTTGCATACTAGGTTTGTTTTCTGGGTATTGAGGGCGAGGTTTTGTATTCTTAGACATTGTAATTACCTTCTTGTTAGTTGATTTACTTACTTGGTGGGTTGTTATCCCGACCACCGCCTGAGGGGTTGCCTGTTGTACTTGGCCAGCCAGCACCTTGTCCGCCATTGTTCATATAAACTCTCATAGTTGTTACTCCATTAAATATTAAGTTTAGATTCTATAGCCATTTGCTTACTGACTATGATTAATAGAGTAACGTTCAAAAACAGTTTAATCTCCACCAAAAATGGGTATTTTGGTTAAAAAACATACAAACCAGCTCAATTCTTTGTAATAAAGTGATGAAGTTTAAATAGAGGTGAATAAATGAGTCAAAATTCAGAAATAGATAGTTCTAAATCATATTGGTTTGTCGGTTCTACATACGATGGTAAAGACCATACTGAGCGATTTATTGAAGAAGGTATTTGGGAGTTACATCCTAAAGCCAAACTGATTGACTCAATAAAGTTTATGAAGGCTGGTGAAAAAATTGCTATCAAGTCAGCTTATACTCGAAAAAGAGGGTTGCCTTTTGATAATCGAGGTCATACTGTTTCTGTAATGGCAATCAAAGCGATAGGTACCGTAGTAGAAAACCTAGGAGATGGTAAAACCCTTAAAGTAGACTGGGATAAAGAATCTACTTTAAGGGAGTGGTATTTTTTCACTAGTCGCAATACGGTCTGGGAAGTTACCTCAGATAGTTGGAGGAAGATGGATTTAATAAACTTTACATTCCATGGAAAAGAACAAGATATCGACAGATTCCGTAATTATCCGTTCTGGCGTGAAAGGTTTGGAGATAATATGGAAGAAAATTCTTCTTTTGGCTGGACAAGGTTTTATGAAGAGTTTGCGGATAAACTTCTTGTCTTTCGCTATCGCCGCGATGAACTGATAGCCGGTATTCATAAGATCTCTGAAAAAGTAGACGCTATGTCTGTTCTTAATGATCAGTATGAAGAGGGTATTGTAGGAGGCCCATTAAAAGATATATGCCCATTTACAGTCTTCGCTATCTTTAATCGTGGTCTGACTGATGAAAACCGAAAAATCATTGCTAAAGAGTTAGCTGATTTGATTGGAGTGTTAGAGCCAGTTCCAAAGTCGTTTGATGGCATTCCTCTCGTCAATAATCAGTCAACCTGGTTTTTTGGCTATAGCTATAAGCGTCAGTCAGACGATATAGATAATCTATGGGATGTCTTTGCACGTGGCATTTCATTTGCAGATTTAGAAGATGGAGGTGAAGGTGAAGAAGTCTCTGCCCGCTTTGCCGATGCTTATGACAAGGCAATGGGTATCTATGGTGTGGCTTGGAACCTCACTATGGGGCTTTATTGGATTCGCCCCTGGAGCTTCTTAACTTTAGACAGTCAATCCAAGAACTATATTAACAAAAAACTCAACATCGAGATTAATAGCACTGGTTCTAATAAACGTTGTAGTTCTGCTGATTATTTAGAGTTGATGAATAGTATAGAAGCTCGCTTTCAAGAAGACAGCTATCCTGTACACTCTTTTCCAGAGCTCTCACTTGCAGCATATAAGTATCAGCCAGATAGTTCGGAGAAATCAATCAAGAGAAATTGGAAAGAGATGATTCCTTCTCAAGTAAAACAGCTTTGTGATGAAAAGCAGTCTTATGAATTTACGATAGATGAGTTTTTAGAAAGATTTACTGATGATATTAAAGAAAGATACCCTGATCGTAAAGATGTAGTCGGAGGTGTTAAATACCTATTAAACAAAATGGTCAAAGATGGAGAAATGAAGTCACTTGGTAAGGGAGTATATCGCTTACTAAGTGAGGGTCTGGTCAATGATCTTGATGTCGAAACAGATTCTGAGACTGATACACTGGTAGCTCCTGACAGCTACTCTATTGATGATATTACAGCTGACGGATGTTTTTTACCTCAATCTAAGATTGAGATGGTACTTAAGCGTCTTCAAGCTAAGAAAAACATCATTCTACAAGGTCCTCCCGGCACCGGTAAGACTTGGCTTGCAAAAAGACTGGCCTTTGCGTTAATTGGCCAACGTGACGACAGTAAGATAAGAGCTGTGCAGTTTCATCCAAACCTATCCTATGAAGATTTTATTCGCGGGTGGCGTCCATCAGGCGAGGGCAAGCTGACATTGGTAGATGGTCCTTTTATGGAAGTGATTAAAACTGCCATAGATGATCCTGAGTCAAAATATGTCATCGTCATCGAAGAGATTAACCGAGGCAATCCGGCTCAAGTATTTGGTGAGATGCTCACGTTACTTGAGGCCGATAAAAGATCGCCAGATGAAGCGTTAGAACTGTCTTATAGAAAAACTGCTGGTGAACGTATTTATATACCTAGTAATTTATATGTCATCGGCACAATGAATATTGCTGACCGCTCGCTTGCATTGGTTGATCTGGCCTTGCGTCGTCGTTTTGCCTTTATCGATCTTGAACCGATACTTGGTAAAGCCTGGCGTGATTGGGTAAGAGATAAGAATGGTATTGACTCAGAATTCTTAGATAACATTGAGCAGCGAATTAGTGCTTTGAATGATGAGATTACTAAAGATCCTAGTCTTGGCGCTCAATTCCAAATAGGTCATAGTTATGTGACGCCAGCCGTTGGTATGAATATCACAGATGCTAAAGAGTGGTTCGTTGAAGTGGTAGAAACAGAGATAGGTCCTTTGCTCGATGAGTATTGGTTCGATGATCTTGAGAAATCTCGAAAAGCCCAAAAGCGCTTGACTGAAGGGTTGCAAGTATATGCCAGTTAAAGAAGACATAGCTATAGAGTCCTCTGATGATGTTAACTATATAGGCAAGATACCTGTTCGTAATCTTTGGCTTCTTATGCTCTATGCATCAGATATCTATAGAGAGCTTGACGTTGCAAATATTGCAGTTGAAGAGAACCCTGATGATATTCCAGACTTAATCGCCGAAATGCTTTGTCGACGGGTCGAACATCGCATTCAACGTAACCTAAGTTATAGCTATCAATCTCGTGATGCTGTGCTCAGTCGTGTACGTGGCAGAATAGACCTTATAGGTACTGAAAGAGGTAGGTTGCTTGAGCGGGGCAAGATCGCTTGCCGTTTTGATGAGTTAACCATTGATACGGCGCGTAATAGATATGTCCGAGCGGCTCTTGAGGCTATCTCTAAAGTCGTTAAACGTAAAGATCTAGCTCATTGGTGTCGATCGCTAGATATACGTCTAAGACAAATGGGTGTCAGTCAAACACGCCCCAGTCGTAGTGAGGTATCAGTGGATAGGTTTGGGAGACATGATGCTGAAGATAAGCCAATGGTAACGGCTGCACATCTGGCGTTTAATCTGGCCTTACCAACAGAATCTAAAGGTACAAGGCAGTTGTCTTCAGCACAGAGAGACAATCTACCATGGCTGCGCAAACTCTTTGAAAAAGGGGTAGCTGGATTTTATGCTACGGTTCTGTCAAATCAATGTTATAGAGTAAGCTCGGGAAAAGTGTTTAAGTGGAAAATAAGTGATAAAAGCTTAGGTATGGAGAATATCCTTCCTAATATGAAGACGGACATCATCATTGATAATATTGACTCAGCACATCGCATCGTTATCGATACTAAGTTCAATGCTGTGGTTACAAGTGGGTGGTATCGAGATGAAACATTAAGAAGTGGATACCTGTATCAGATGTATTCCTACCTAAGATCTCAAGAGGACAGTAATGACCCTCTTAATGAGAATGCTAGTGGTCTATTTATTCATCCTTCGATAGGGGAAGATGTGAATGAGTATGTTGTTATTGATAACCATAAAATTCAATTTTCTACTGTGAATCTGGCAACATCTGCTGTGGGAATTCGAGAGCAGTTGTTAAAAGTCATCAGAATTAAACCCCAATATTAACAACATCACCTGAGAAAATCGGATTTCATACCTCAGCCTTTCATGCTATACAAGTAATAGTATGTAGGGGTTTTTAGACTCATCAGAGTAAATAAATCCATGGTATATGGAGATGTTATTGATATTTTGGACACCATGGTTTTTGGGGTATATGCCCCCTGCTAAGGTATAGTTTAAATTAATATTTGGTCTACTCTAGCATTGAATAATTCTTCGCTATCGATATTAATTTTAAAACTATACCTTAATAAAAATAAACTGCAGATCAAAATTTCTTAAAATTATAATCTCCCAAGTTAATGTCTACTGATTTGACAGCAAAGGTCATTACTCAAAAATCCTATTTACCAAAACTCGCAGGTGACCGTTTTATTTTTAGAGTCGTATTCAGCCCCTCTTTTTTCCATTTCACCCCAGTATTCCATGGTTCGAGTTTGAAAATTCGGCATAATGGTAGGTACAGTCGCAGTCGATGCAAACTTTAAAACAGTTTCACCCCCTGATGATTCAGGTATAAAGCTGAATATATACTCCTCTAGAGGCTGACTGCGGTAGGTAACGCCTTTATTAAAAATTACCCGGTATTCAGTGTATGGTTCACCTTTTTTCATTTTCACATCTTTTATCATATTTCGATATTCTGATAACCACTGCGCTTTTGGCTTTACGAAATTGTCATAAGCTTTTTGGCCTCTGATGCTGTCTGTAAATGCTGTGTCTTTAGCAGCAATCTTTTTATAAGGTGGCTTTTCACCAGAACAAGCATCTTCCATCCAGCCAAACACATGAACCATATCATTGCTTTTGTAGCTGCTTATATTTTTAGAAGAGATGGGGGCGGCTAGAGTAGTAGTAGATAGTAGAGATGCAGTCGCTAATAAGGCCAAAGAAGTTATAGATATGGATTTCATAATTGCTCCAGTAGATAAATGTTGGTAGTTAAAGTACAGAGTAAAGAACGTATTATATTCAAATACTTGTTATGAGATGCTGCTAATAAATTCATAAGGTACGCAGAAAGCAGTGTCTTTTTTGATGTATTTGAAACATTGTAAAACATCAGAAAAGTTAGGACTTTTCTTTTCATAACGGTTTTCTATTTCTTTGTCAGAGATTTTTTTAAATGTTTTATGATGTAAATTTACAATTTCTGCTGCTTTACCATTTACTGAAATAATTTCTTTTAAATTTTGGAGGTTTCCGTTTTTATCAAAATCAAACGTAGCATTATTGACGGTACGATAAGTACTACCATTAGGCAGTTTAAAATTTAGTTGGCTAATTGCATAACTCATACTTCCTCCTACTGCGCCATCGTAAGTACAAGCTTTTACGATAGCCTTCTTTTTACTAATAGAATCAACGGTGGTGCATTTGGTACTACCATTAACATCACCCATGCTAGCAATAGCGTTAATAGAAAGTAATAATAATGGAGTAATCATCAGTATTTTTGTTAGCTTCATAAATATATCCTTTTGTGAGTTTTAATTTCAGACAAAGTAAATGAGTGCTTTGCTGATGAGTTGATTATAGCGTCTAAAATACCGGTTATTTTCTTAACTGACGAACGGTTGCTAATCGAATTTGAACTTCTAAAGCATATCCCCGTTTTTAGTAGTTAAGGCTATTAGTCGGTTTCAGAGCTTAAGAGGTTAAGAATAAAAATACTAAAGTAAAAATTCAAACCCCAAGACCCCATCTTTGAGCTCATCATCTAGTAAAATCCTACAAAATAATGACCTATTAAAGCTATGTTAATTGTGGCTTTAATAGGTTTTTTGTGCTTAAAATAATCTGAAAGATTTAAAATCCATAACCATTATCCAATTTTGAGCCCCAAAACATTAAAGCGTTTAACACCCAAGTCATTACTGGAAAAAATGAATTATAATCACTATGTAATCATAAAACATGAAAAATATTAATCTTAAGCCAATAAAAAAACTTATAGTCCTAGGCAAAAGTAATTTGCTTATACATCGCTATGCTGAGAAGTCTTTATTTGTTTAGCAGATATTTGAACCCGAGGCTACCTACATTAATATGGAAACCCCGATATTAACAGCATCACCTAAGTAAATTAACAAATGAGTAGAAGTGGATAATTCTATAGTACCTATAGGTTTGTAGTGATATTCAAACCCCGAGTTTGTACTTTGTACCTGACAAAAATATAAAATGTAAGAACCTCTTACAGCTATATTGATTATGGCTTTAAGAGGTTTTTTTGTGTTTAGAATCATTTTAACTATCTAATAGAATTGATTTTTTTGCGATATTAAGCCCCACAACACTAAAGCGTTTGACACCTATATGTTTATTGGATAACATGAATTATATTCACTATTATTTTATATATGATGAAAAATAATAAAATTAAGGTTGGGCAAAAACTTACTAATCCTAGTAAGGATGATTTGTATGTACATCCGTATGCTAAAGCCGCTTTATGTGTTTGGCAGAGATTGAGACCTAAAACGACTTATATCAATATGAAGTTTTTGGATAATTTCTACCGTCCACCCCTGCGCTTGGTTGATGGAGGGGACGATGCTTTTTATTTCTTTAATGATTTCCAAAGAGTCGATCAGGTTTTAAGGTTCGAGAATGATAGCGATCACCCATGCTTAATAATCCCTGAAAGTATTAAAGATGTTCAGCAGCTCGCATGGATGGAGGTTATAAACTTGATGTTCTTGAAAGGTATTCACCATCCTGATTTGTTTAAAGCACTTAAATGCACTGCACCTCAAAGTGTGATATGCCAGCTCATGGGGGTTAGGCAACTGACTGTAAAGGAGTATTGCCATTTTGCAGGTATTAGCCAGAGTAGTTATGAATATCGCCAATGTAAGTTTGCACTAGAAGATCGATTTCTAGGTATTCCTCAAAGTATGAGCTGGTTGAGTGGTGCACCCTAATGAATATAAAGCAGTTTGATAACAGCGAATTACAAACGGTTTTAGATCGTCTAGTGCCACTTGATTCACCGTACTTTATAAAAATACAAAGTCTGATTATTAATACTCTTTATATTAATCCAGGCTTCTGCCTACATATTGGTGAGCAAGCCAGCCTAGATATGCCAGTATTTACATCGTCTGAATGTGAAGCTATCGCCAGGAAAGTCGTCAAAGAGAAAAAAATTGAGAATTGGGCAGTCACTTATATGCTGGTCTTGTTTTACCAGAGGTATGGTCAAGCACGTAGGGATGATGAAGCATGGCAGTTTATGAGTGCATATCTGCAAATAATCATTATGATTGCTATACGTAAGGATGAACACTCTGTAAAAGTCGGTCAGCTAAGTGTGCGTCTAAGGATGGGGTTGAAGCCTAATAACCCACAAGCTGAGATTGTTAAAAAACTGATTGATATCCATGCTCAACATGTTTCACTGACGAAGGCACTAGCAGCATTACGCGTATATGAAGCTAAGATAAGAAGTGATGAAGAGTCAGGCAAAGTGGTTAATCAAAAGTTGGCTGGTAAAATTGGTCAAATAAGACTTGCCTATGAAGTAGTTGCAGAGAACAAAGCGTTTGTAAGTAAAACCTATACCAGCTCACAAAACAATGAGCTTAGTAAAGAACACACTAATAAGCGATACCTTAATAGTGCTGATGAGCCACTACGAGTCACAATATTTGGTAGACCCCATAAAAATGATAACGTATCGGACGCTGAGAATATTGCTGATGATGACCCGCCTGCGCTCTTAGATAATGATTTTAAGCCTTCCAGTACAACCGCTAAATCCTCAGAATTACAGCAATGGAAGCTAAAAAACAACTATCGACATGCCCGCCGTAACCAGTTTCATTTTCCTACTAATTTACGTCAACTAAGTCTACTGAGCTATCAGATGTTATTTGCTCGGGTGTGGCAGCTTTTTGGCGTTGTCAGCTATAAACAGCGTCGGGTTTATGCCGTTATATTACTATCAATGCTAAGTGGTCGGAAGGTCCAAGACGTGATTTATGAGCTGGCATTGGATAAAAGTCAGCGCAAGTGGTTGAGTCATAAAAGCGGTTCGGCTGCTGATAGTTATGCTATGAGTAATACTATTAACGTAACTTCAAATCGTAGAAGCCACTTATTGCCACATCGTCAAAGCCATGATAATGAATTTAAATTACCTCTGCCAGCGAGGCTACAAGCAGTTATTGAAAATAAGTTTTCGGTGGATGGCGATGAAGTGTCTGAAGTGCTGGCAAGCTTGAAAGTGCAACTAGAGCTACCGGTGTTATCAAATCAGCATATTGACGCTTGTTTATATACAGTTATAAAGAATGAGCTGCAAGAGCCATTACATGCCGACATGATTACTGGAGTTGATGTGAAACACAGCTCGCCCTTGTACTACACCAGTATTGAGACAATAAGCTTAGAGAAGACTTACTACAGCGCCATACAACTATTGACCGAATACTGTACTGCGGACAGCCAAGGTGAGCTACGACAGCTTAGTATGTCTAGCACGAAAAGCAATCGTTATAAAAAATATATTGGTAGTGACATGACTTTAAATATTGATATCTGCCAAAGATTTTTTGATGAGCTTGCTGAAGCAACTGAGAGTTATAACGGTCGATTAAAGCGGAACGTAAGCATAAGGCAGGACCGTTATATTGAGCAGTTTAATGCTTATGGTGTCTGGTTATGGCACATCATCTTTATTCAGACTGGGATTAGACCCGTAAAGCATGCGCCTGGGCTTTTAAATCAATTTGATTTTAGGCAAAGGCTGTTATGGGTGTCGGATAAAGAAGAGCGTCAGGGACAAGGGCAGGGAAGGCTTATTCCTCTTAGTGATTTCTTAATCACAGCGATTCAAAATTATATTAAATATATCAAGCAATTTGCGGTCATGCATAATTCTATATATCCCAATGACCAATTTCCTATAAATAAAATTTTGAACTCTAGTCAGCCACTCATTCAGCTATTTAGCCAAAATCCCAAAGGCTTTACCGGTATTAAACCTAGTAAGGTTCGCTATCAGATAAAACACTTTTTTAGTCACCAAGACAACTGGCTTAGACATCAATTACGCTCACTACTAACGAATAGGTCCCCTGAGCATTTGATCTGCGCCCTATATGGTCATGAACATCCAGATCAGGAGGCTATGCATCCCATGTCGTCATTATCCATTAATGAGCTAAAAGCGTTATCCGCTGACTTAGAGAAAGTTGCAGTTGAGCTTAACCTACGACAAGTTGAGGTGAATATATATGGATAATGCCGTTGCTCATCAGTTAAGAGAAGAAAATAAAAGCAAGAGTCATGAGAGTATCAAAAATGAGGCAAAATTTTTGATAGCTTCGTATGTTGATGACAATCACATACTCACAGGAACAGACCTAACTGAATACTATCAAACCATTGGTAGCATACTTGAGGTGCATTTTGATACTGCGCATAGCTATCACTTAGCCAGACAAGGATTTTTAGAATACATACGGAGTTATAACAAATCTCATGAACTGAGTATGGATGAACCAGTTGTGCCAGTCATAGCAGAGCGTGATCATTTAACAATATCCTATGATTGGATGGTAAGTGGTGCTCAAGTAAGCCTTGCTAGCCAGCAAATAATTGAGATATGGCAACGGAAAAGAAGGTTCTCAAACAATGATTTGATTGAGTCAGTGCTCTACTGTAGCGTGATGTATGGGGGATTGAATGACATAGATGTGTTAAAAGCACTGTATCAATGGCTCCTAGGCGAACGTGACATATATCAATTGCAGCTACCAGCAACTGATGAATTACCAGATTCAGGTGTCAGCAGCGAGAGTTTGGCGCTAATCTTGCTCAGTATTGATGATGACAATTACGGTTGTTCTTATACGCAAAGTCATACCTCAGAGGATGTATCTGCTACAAGCTTACAGCGCTATGTAGAGTACATACCTGATGATATGACACTTTGCTTTTTATACGTGCTAAAAGATAAAAAGTTAAAAAAAGAAGATGTGAAGTCGTTTGAAATCATTATTAATGAGATTTGTAAGAAGCTAAAACTACAAAATAAAGATAAAAGTAAACCGCATTTATCACAGTTAATAAAGTACGCTGACTATCATTGGCGGCAGATGAAGGGAGGCGATATAGACACTGCACTGGCTATTGTTAGACAGGGCAAGATTAAAACGACGGGCTTAACCACAAATAAGCTTATTAATTATAATCAAGAGGTGATTAACTCAAATCTACAGCCGCTTACTTGGGAAGAGTTATTTGTAGCAAGCTTTTCAGAATCTGACGAAAAAGGCACCAATAGTAGGGAGTATCCAAGTTTTAGTAAGAATCTTATTAAAGAGGTTCAAGATGCCCTTAAGGGCAGTAAAGCCCCAGCTATTGTAAAACTAGAGCTGTTGCAGCAGGAGTTTACTCAACCTAATGCTACGCGTCTTTTAGGATGGGTCAATAGCTTGTTGAGTGATAGTAATAACAGGTTAGATACCATTAGTAAATATCTGGGATGTATTGGTCGGGATTGGCTGATGCTAACAATGGATGAGAATCTTGATGAATGGTCTGGTGAGGACTTTGAAGCTGTATATGAGGAGATCATTCAAAGTAAGATTAAGGATGGAAGAAAGCGGTCTATTTTGAACAAAAACTCAGGCTTTGGTGAAGACAATCTAGATACAGATGATGATTTAGTTGGCTGTGCAGACGATGTGATAAGTCAATGTAGTCTCAATGGCTTAAAGAATGAGCATATAAACAAAAACAAAGTTTCATATCTGGATAAGCTCAAAGATACTCAAAAATTTACTTACGGCAGACTACGAGCTTTCCATGATTATCAGCGAGCATCCTATAATACGCCGTTTGTGCATTTCCCATGGGGTAATAAACGCCAAGTGGTAAATGCGAACATGATATCACCTCGGATATATCATGCGATGAAAGAGTATTTGGTCAATTCGGGCTTAGACGATGAACAGAAAAACCTGTGCTTAGTAGTGTTAAGTCTTGCGTATCGAACAGGGTTGCGAATTAAAGAACTTATCGGTGTTAAAGTTCGTGATATAGCTGACATCTATATTGATGAACATGGACAACGAATAGAGCAGCCGCAAATATGGTTAAGACCAAATCGCTATCGGAGATTGAAAAGTAGCAGCGCAAGCCGCCTTATACCCATTAACTGCCTACTTAAGAAAGACGAGTTAAAACAATTTACTCAGTTATATCGTCAGCAGAAAAGGTTGAAGCGTCGTTACTTGTTTTCTCAAGGTTCAGGTGATCAGCCGTTACCCAGTGTGATTTTCAGTAATCTCATGAAGTTAATTTGGGACAGATTGCTAGGAGAGCACGATTTCACATTTCACAGCTTTAGGCATACTGCGATTAGTCAGCTGGCGTTAGTACTAAGTAAGTCGCCATTGGCACAGGTGATGACTGATTATGATAATGAGCAGTGCGAAAAAGTAATAAAAGGGGTCCTTGGCTATCACAAGGAACAAGGATCCTGGTTTGGACTGGCCAGCTTTGCAGGACATTTAACGTGCGACACAACCTTCGAGTATTATATTCATACTGCTCATCTGCTGGCAGGGGAGCGGCTGAGTAATGCTTGCTTGGAGCTACCTATAACAGTTTTAGAGTTAATAACAGATCTAGATTACTCTGCTATCTATAGACAAGACAAAACTGCTTATGATGCAACGACAAAGACTGTGCAATTAAATAAGATAAGACCATATTTCCTTAAAAAAACGGCTGTTAATAAAACACCATTATTTAAGAATGCAGATGAACCTGATAGCAATGCTAGCCAGCCACTGTTAAATAGTAGTTTGAATGAATTGAAAGAGTCGAATACAAATTCAATTTTTATTCACCCTAAATATGCGGACGTCATAGGTTTTCTAGAGGAGCTGCAGGAGTTAAAAGAAAACTCTCGAGATGAGCTGTTACCTGAAGTTGCTATTAGACATGGTATAAGTCTAAATGAATCTAAATGTTTATACCTGCGCGCTAGTCAGCTGTTCGACGATGACAGGCTATTACTAGGTAGGCCTAAAGGTAGTAAGAATCAGGAAGTAATCATTAGAGCATTAGATAGGGCATATCAGATGTCTATAAAGGATCCTGAGAAGTTGAGAGTATTTATTGAGATATTTGCGCATAAGCATAACTTAAATAACTCATCGATCCATTTTGGTATTAAGGAGACCCAGATTGAGATGCTACAGAGTTTTATGCTAGTAGGTTGTCAGCTTATTGATGCCAATCATTGGCAAGTTAGGACATATAGTGAGCAAGTTGTAAGTGATGTTAAAAAAGACTTAGGTCTGAACAGCTCAATACGTGTCGGTGCACGTGAGAGTTTTCATGGCTATGAGGTAAGGGTAGTACAGAAAAAACGTAAACACTCTGACAAAAACTTGGCTACCACTAATCACTATTATGCGTCATCGGGGGTGCTTAAATATCTAGGATATCTGTTGATGGTGTTGGTGGGTTTTTAAAGTCTATAGAGTTTATTTGGTTTATATATGCAAATGAGACCATCCCGAATTCTGTGTAACTGCCGTTTAGATTAAATGCTTACTAACGCGCTCATCGAACATAATCATAAAGCGATTTAAAGGAGGGCGTTCAAAACTCTGTGTCAACTAAATTAAAGGCGCATCACCGAATCTAAT
>OJBZ01000212.1_pt1 | contig 37957 bp, 37 predicted proteins | sample 1591671 | NCBI WGS metagenome assembly OJBZ01 (sample SAMN05416850, study PRJEB24817) | seawater metagenome | isolation source: Sea water | place: Canada:Atlantic | collected 2013-07
ACACGTAAGGAGTCGTCGGCAGCGTCAGATGTGTATAAGAGACAGAACATAAACAAGCTTACTAAAAACAAGATAGATATCGAGGCAAATCCTGCCTGCTGAGATACAAAATAAGTAATAGTACCTGCCATGAGCGGACCAACAAATGCAGTTGCTTTACTGGACAATGCATAAAGACCAAAGGATACACCTTGCGTATTTTGCGGGCTAATTTTAGACATTAATGTTCGGCTGGCACTTTGCAAAGGTCCAATAGTAGCTGCAACTAATAGTAGTGAAAAGAAAAAAAATTCCTTTGATGGTGAAAAAACAATAGCAAAAACAGATAATATTAACGCAGCAATTGACCACATAATAATCATTTTGCTATTAAATTTGTCATTTAAATATCCTCCAATATAAGTAAAAACTCCAGCGACTAGATTTCCTACGATAAGAATGAAGATTAATTCTTTAGGAGTAAAGCCATGAACTCCAACTGCATAAACACCGCCGCCCGTCTGCATCACAATCACAGCATCTGCATAAAAAATTCTCGCAATCAAAAATTTTCCCGTAGTAGTTAATTTATTATTCCAAATAATTTTTTTAATATCTTTTATAGAAGTGTATTTTTTTTTCTTACTTTTTTTACCTTTCCAAAAAAATGTCATCATTGGTATTGCAAAGATAAAAAACCAAAAACTTACTAAAATTGCTATAAATCTAATATGTTCAAAATTTTCCTTTTGTAAGTTCAGTATTGGCTGATCAGTCTTGATTACAAAGAGTAAAATAAATAATAAGAAGGGAACTATTCCAATGTAGCCTAAGGCATATCCTAATCCTGAAGTTCTACCGATTTCATTTTTTTTATTAGAGCTATCTCTTAATAAAGAATTATAAGAAGCATTAGAAATTTCAAAAAAATAGCTACTTAAGAAGAAAATTAGTAAAGTATATACAATAAATGAGTCTCTAGCTTGAGAAAACCAAAATAGAGCATTTATCAATACCGTAAGAACAGTGGAGACGATTAATACTTTAATTCTTCCGTTTGCTACATGGTCTGCATAGGAACCAATAAAAGGGGCTGTAAGTGCAACTAAAATTCCGACTGCTCCAGAGGTCCACTGCCAATATGCTGATCCTAATTGAACATCACCAACAATCTCCCTTGCAAAATAAGGGGCAAAAATAAAACTTAAAGTAACTATTAAATAAGCTGAGTTACCAACATCAAACAATCCATAACTGTATTTCTTATTCACAGCTTAGTTTTTAAACCAAAGGCTTCGAAAGGTAGGGTCAAACCTTTGATGAGATTTTGTTTAGTAAAAATTCTCATTAAAAATTTAACATCTTTCAATGTTTGCAATCCAAACTCCTTGTGCTTTTTTATAAGATTTTGGTGCACAGTAATTCCTTGCTCAGTTGACTTTATAAGTAAATTCTTTTTAATTAATTGTTGAATTTTTCTTCTACATGTCTCTTCTGGTAACCCCAAAACATGCGCGATACTAGTAGATGCTAATCCTCGACCTTTTACTGATAAAGGTTCTTTTTGCATTGACGATGAAAACATGTCTTCCAAAAAACTATTCATATCTTCCACTAATTTTTTAGATTTTTTTTTTTTTGTTACGTAATTAATATGACTTATAACAACCAAGATAATCATAAACGAATCGAAATCTATTTTATAAAAATCTCTTGCGCGCGAGTAAAAGCTTATAATAGTAGCAACCCATCCATAAGAAGCCTCTGCAATTTGATTTTGTGATAAGGGACTTGTGGTTTGATCGTCCTTTAGATCATCGTTAACTTGCTTATAAATATCAGTCATTAAAAATAATACTCCCCGAAATTATTTTTATATTTTCTAAATTAAAATATTACATTATTCAATTAATGAATAATTAAAAATTGCTGCTTAGTCTACATTAATCTTGAAATATTCCTTAAATTGATGATTTAAATTAAGGATTTTTTTTAAAACTTATATCCCATGTCCACAACTAAATAGTTTCTATTTTGCGCGACATTATTTTTGAATAAGCCTTTACCTTGATTGTCTACATGCTTAATTGATAAGTCTATTTTCTTAGTAATATCCATTGTTGCCTTAACTACAGTAGATCTTCTAAAGTTTTTCCCATCTGCTTGCCCCAACTTAAAATGAACAGGCATACTATTAATAAAAAATACATTTTTTTTCATTAACCTCATGTCTGTTACAACATCTCCATAAACTGTACCTGCTAGTTTAGCGCCATTGGTATTTTCTTCTCGATAGTCATAAGAAAAAGTTAAATCTTTTGCTATCTCTATCTGACCTACAATACCGAAATGAGAATTGTCATTTTGCTTAGGTCCATTTTTATCATGATGTACAATTTTTCCATATGGAATTAGTGTAAAATTTTTTTCTTTTATTATAAGTCCTAATCTTTGATTAAATTCATAATTTTGGGTTGTTCCATCATTGTTGGTATCATCATAAGGAACAATGTAATTCAGGCTGCGTAAAGCAAAATTCTTATTTAATAGATAAGTAAAATGTAAATCAAAAATCACTCCTGGTCTTGTATTGTCATAGTTTTTTCCCAAATCATCAACTAAAGTTGAGGCATATCTAATTTTTCCTTCAGGGTAAAATCTTTTTATTTCAGCAAAAGACATGGAGGAATATAAAAAAAATATAAAAAATATTAAATGTTTCATTGTATTTATTTGATTACTTTTATTGTCTCTTTATTAAAAAAAAAGTCTAGTATTTTTTTTGTAATTTGTTCAGCGTTGAGGCCTGCTACAGCGTACATTTTCTGGTGTGTTTTGATCGAGAACGACATCAGGCAGCATCATAGATTTAAATTTTAATCCTTTGTCAAAGAAAATTTCAAAAAATTTAAAACACACTAGATAGAGAAACTTTAGCTTCCCGATCAAAAGTTTCATTAAATGACTGATTAGCATTAAAGCTCAAGTTTAATCCATTAATATTTTTAGTAATATCAAATCCTGTTTTAAGATCCTCATTGCCATCTAAGCTCATTGCGTATTCTGTCTCACGTCTTGATTTAAATTTAAAAGCAAATTTAACCGTATCTATATGTTCATTTTCATTGCCCTGAATACGTTTATAACTTGTTTTAATATTTAGATTTTCTAACGCTTCGTAATTAAACCCGACTTCTGAAGTTAATAAGTGAGTTGAGTTTACACTCTGAGTATAAGTATAAGTAGTAGAGGTATCTGACACATAATTCATTTGAACATCGGAGGAATTACTAAAATCTAAACCATACTCCACTAAACCAAATGGTTTAAACGAACTATTAGAAAAATTAATGATGTCATTAAATTCTAAACCCAATGAGACCATACCACTTTCAACTGTTTGTTTGTCATAGGATAAAGCATCGGTTCCTATCTCTGAGTAAGCATCAAGTTCTGTATAGCCCAAGTCAACACGTGCAATTGGGGTTAAATTAAAATCTCCCTTATCAATTGTTTTACCATAATTAATGGAACCAAATATTTGAGCACCTTTTCTAGATCCGGTTAAAGTATTATCTCCACTTATTCTTGTCAGATCTTTTTCAATTATCCCAACCCCAATTAATCCTTCAATAAAATTATCATCATTGAGTGGTCGTGTTTGATAAAGTGATAGATTATAGTTTTTACTATCAATTCCAGTTCCACTGGTGCCTATATCTGTATCACTTTGTCCGTATTGAATAGCAAAACCTAATAAATTATTATTATTTAATTTTCTATCAAAACCAAAAGCTAAACTTTGACTTTCTATTTCTGAAGAATTGTTTTTTATTTTTGAAAGACTAATAGAGCCCTCTGACCAAGGCGACCAATTATCAGGAATAAGTTTAGTTAAATTAAGTTTAGGGGATGTGGTGTTGGAGTTTGAAATAGTTTTTACTAAAGATGTCAGCATAACATTGCCACCCTCTAGTTTAATATTATTCTTTGCAAAGTTATCCTTACTTCTATTTTGTCTTAAATAACTAAGTCTAGTAGAGACCGTACTTACAGATTTGATAAAAGTACTTTGTATTTGCGTACTTTGTGCATCAATTGATCCTGTGGTATCTTTATCAGTTGTTGGATCCACCATGCTTTCAACGCTAAAACTTAAAGCAGTTGTAGAACTTATTCCTGCATATGATCCGCTACCAGTATCATCAAATGCTGTTCCATCAATTAACACATAATATTCTGTTTCAGCTTCAAAATTTGATGATGGGTTAATAGTTATTTGAGAAGTACCCGTTCCGGTAACTTTACTACCTGCTACATCAATGGTCTCAAAAATAGTGTTGTCAGTTGTTTTCTTAATTGTAATATTACCAGTTTGAACAGTAACATTTTCACTAAAGTTTAAAACAATGTTTGCGTCCCTTGCAACATTGGGCGCATCATCAGCTGGAGTGGATGAGCTTAGAGTTGGTAATACATTTGCAAAACTTGTAAAAGTTAAAGCAGTTGCCGAACCTATTCCTGCATATGATCCTCCACTAGAATCATCAAATGCAGTTCCATCAATTAATACATAATAGTCAGTATTTAGAACAAAATCAGAAGAAGGATTAATTGTTATTTGATTGGTTCCTGTTCCTGTAACTTTAGTAGTATCTGCTACACTAATGGTTTCGAAAATAGTGTTGTCTGCTTTCTTAATAGTAATATTACCACTTTGAGCAGTAACATTTTCACTAAAATTTAAAACAATGTTTGCATCAAGCGCAACACTAGTTGCATTGTTAGCTGGTACAGATGTACTTAAAATTGGTGTATCATTTGCTACTGTAAAGGTTAAAGCAGTTGTCGAACTTATTCCTTCATATGAGTTACCACTAGTATCGTCAAATGCTGTTGCATCAATTAGCACATAATATTCAGTATTTTGTCCCCAATTAGTTTGTGGATCAATAGTTATTTGAGAGGTACCTGATCCGGTAACTTCTGGATTGTTAACTTCAATAGTTTCAATAGATACATCACTTGAAGCTATCTTAATGGTAATATTACCACTTCCAACAACAACATTTTCACTAAAGTTTAAAACAATGGTTCCATCTTTTACAACATTCGTTGCATTATCAGCTGGGGTTGAAGAAGATAAAGTTGGCGAAGTATCAAAAAGATTTTCATAAGATTCACCAGAAGAACCACTTATATTGCTATATGTGGAAGCCATTGCAGTAGCATTCCAAAACATTTTAACAAAAGTCGTCACACTACTTGTATCCCAACTAAAAATATCTTGGTTAAATGAGGAAGCAGATCTAAACATATATCGAAAAGTCGTCGCACTACTTGTGTCCCAACCGCTAATATTTTGGTTAAATGCGGTAGCACCATTAAACATATAGCTCATATTCACCATACTACTTGTGTCCCAACTGCTAATATCCCCGTTAAATGCGGTAGCACCACTAAACATATAGCTAATATTGGTCACACTACTCGTGTCCCAACCGTTAATATCTTGGTTAAATGCGGTAGCATCATTAAACATATAGCTAATATTGGTCACACTACTCGTGTCCCAACCGCTAATATCTTGGTTAAATGAATCATTATTATAAAACATATTCGACATATTTATCGCACTACCTGTGTCCCAACTGCTAATGTCTTGGTTAAAAGAAGTTTTATTGTGAAAAGCACCTCTTAAATTAGTCATATGAGATACATCACAAGTTGAGACATCATCACCTATGGTATCCCAACCTGAGAATGCATCAAGATGAATAGGACGTGAATGATCAACGGCTGTAACACCGCTGCCAGCTCTACCTCCTATATCATATTGGACTCCATCAATTATACAATCTGCATTAGCTTGTTGATTTGAAAAAATTAGAAGAAATAGGAAAGTTAAAAAAATTACAGTTAAAGCTACTTTACTTAATACCAGAGTTTTAGCGCCCTTAATTTCTTTGTCTGTAATATAATGAATGGCTTCAGATTTAAATTTTGGTTTTACTTGATTTATTGCAAAAGGATTATTCTGTGACACTTTTTTAATAATTTTAAATTTATGTTTAAAAAAATTCTTAAACTAAAAAAAAAATATAAAATGGTAAGTTTTTAACAGCACTTAAGCCCTTAAAACTATTGTAGTACAACACTTCTGGGGTCATTGAGGTACATTTTGCAAAGTGGTCTGTTTTTCATTTGTTAAATTTAAATAGAATATATAAACATTCATTCTTATGGAATTAAAGAAACCTTCAAAAATTAAGATACCTAAGCAAGCACGTTCTCAAAAGAAGGTGGATCAAATCTTACAATCAGATCTTAGAGAGTTATCAGAGCAATCAAAAGGTCAACTACCTAGTATGAGGAAAATTTTAAAGAAGCTGAGTATTAATCATTCTAGATTCTATGACTACTTTCCATCAATCAATACTTTGTACAATAAATTTTTTTTACGAATGGCTAATGAAAGAATATTACATCAAAAAAAAATTATAGAAGATCATCCAACTGATGAAACAGTTCAGCAACTCATGAAAAAACTTACAAGCTATAGCTTTGAAAGATTTAATGAAAAACCTTTTCGCCTATCATTAGTTAAGAAACTATATAAAATATTTGATAAATCTAATGATAATCAAGAGCTTGAAAAACTCTTTGATGTTTTAACAGCCCCGCATCTAAAAGCAGCCGCTAGAGATAAAACAAATACTTTCAAAAAAATGGATGAATTAGAATTTAGAGATTCTATACGTGCTCATGCATACTATGTTAAACAATCTTTTTTTGAGGATAATAATTTTGCAGGCTCTAAAGAACATCAGCAAAAGTGCTATGAGATGGCTGTTAAACTTTTTGCCTCTTAAAGACTTTATTCATTTTTACAATTATAAGTAAGTAACAAGTAATTAGTAAATTTATTAATAAAAAAAATAAGACAATCCACAAAAATTCATTCATTAATTGAAGAAACAAAATAATAGAAGTAATTAATCCTGTAGTAATTGTAAGATAATTTCCCCAATTCTTTTCAAACCAAAGCCCAAATGCTTCTACAAATCTAGTAATAGACATAAGCAAAGCTATGATTGCAAAGGCAAAAAAGTGTTCTTGGGTTAATTGTGGGAACCAATGAATAATTTGTTCAAAAAATCTATTTTCACTAATTAGGCTAGTGTTAATTTCAAGACTTTCTTCCTTATAAAAAGAAGCATACAATAAAGTAGTAGCTAACAATAAAGCGCCCACTCCCCTAATGCTCCTAAGCACTGCAATAGTTTTTAATCCGTATTTTTTAGAAGATAAAATCACTCGCCTCCTACATTCACGATAATGGTATCAAAATAAGATTTGTCGGCAATGGTCATTATTTAAGTATTACTTAATAATCTTAATGGCTTCTTTACTAAAGAAGACATCGAGAATCTTTTCTGTGATTTGCTTAGCGTTTAAGCCTGCCACATCGTACATCTTTTCTGGCGTGTCTTGATCGATAAAAACATCTGGCAACATCAACGACCTAAACTTTAATCCTTTATCAAAAATTCCTTTTTCTGCTAATAGATTTGCTACATGCGATCCAAATCCACCGATCGATCCTTCTTCTATAGTGATCATCATATCGTGCTCTCTGGCGCATCGAATGATCAACTCTTCATCAAGGGGTTTTGCAAATCTAGCATCTACGATAGTAGTGCTAATTCCTTTATTTTTTAATTCTTTCGCTGCAATTTTGCATTCTTCCAATCTAGTTCCCAAACTCAAAATACAAACGTTAGTTCCTTCTTGAACAACTCTTCCTTTTCCAATTTTTAATTTTTCATCTATAGATGGAAGCTCTATTCCTATTCCATTTCCTCTTGGATATCTAAAAGCGCAAGGTCTGTCGTTAATATCAACAGAGGTATTGATCATTCGAACCAGTTCCGCCTCATCACTAGCAGCCATGACTATAAAATTAGGAAGAGTTGCAAGATACGTAATATCAAAAGATCCTGCGTGTGTAGGTCCATCCGCTCCGACTAAACCTGCTCTATCAATAGCAAATCGTACCGGTAAACTTTGAATGGCCACATCGTGAACTACCTGGTCGTAGGCACGTTGTAAAAAAGTAGAATAAATAGCAGCATAAGGCTTGTATCCTTCTGTTGCTAATCCTGCAGCAAAAGTTACTGCATGCTGTTCTGCAATTCCCACATCAAAAGTTCTTTTAGGAAATTGTTTTTGAAAAATATTAATCCCTGTTCCAGAAGGCATAGCCCCTGTCACAGCTACAATTTTATTATCTTGCTGTGCATGGGCAGCTAAGGTTTCCCCAAATACATTGGTATAAGAAGGTTTGTTCGAAGAGCTTTTGGACTGCTCTCCGGTTGCCACATTAAATTTAGTAACTCCATGGTACTTGTCTTTAGAATCTTCTGCAGGCTGATATCCTTTTCCTTTTTGAGTGATAGCATGAATTAAAAAAGGACCTTCATGCGTAGAATTTTTAACATTCTCGAGTACGGGTAATAACTGATCAAAACTGTGTCCATCAACTGATCCTACATAAAAGAAACCCATCTCTTCAAACAAAGTTCCTCCTACTGCCATTCCTCTTAGATACTCTTCAGCTTGTCCTATTCTTTGTTTTAATTTTCCAGGAAACTTATCTGATATTTTTTTAAAGAAATTTCTAAAACCTATATATTTTTTCCCCGATAATAATTTTGCAAGATAAGAACTCATAGCTCCAACCGGTGGCGCAATCGACATGTCATTATCATTTAAAATAACTATTAATCTAGAATCCATAGCTCCAGCATTATTCATTGCTTCATAAGCCATCCCAGCACTCATAGCCCCATCTCCTATGACACTAATGATACTATTGTTTTTACCTTCCAAATCTCTAGCAACTGCCATTCCCAATCCTGCAGAAATAGAAGTGGAACTATGTGCGGCACCGAAAGGGTCGTATTGACTCTCAGCTCTTTTCGTAAAACCAGACAATCCACCCCCTTGTCTTAAAGTTCTAATTTTATTTCTTCTTCCAGTTAAAATTTTGTGTGGGTATGCTTGATGTCCTACATCCCAAATCAATCTGTCATCAGGTGTGTTAAATAAATAATGGATTGCTATAGTTAATTCGACCACTCCTAAACCTGCTCCTAAGTGTCCTCCAGTAAAAGAAACAGCATCCACCAACTCTTCTCTTAATTCTAAAGCTAATTGAGTAAGTTGTTTTTTTTCTAACTTTCTTAAATCTGCCGGGTAATGAATGGTATCTAATAGAGGTGTATTTGGCATTAATGATCTCTTTTTAAAATAAACTCTGCTGATGATAACAGTCTATTTGCTTTTGTTCCATATTTTTCTAGAGATTGCTTTATCTTATCGTGCAATTCATTTGCTAGAGCATTTGTTTTATCCAGTCCAAAAGTAGCTATTAAAGTAGCCTTGCCTTTTTTATCATCTTGTTTAGAGGGCTTGCCTAATTTGTTCTGATCTCCATAGACATCCAATAGATCATCTGCAATTTGAAATAACAATCCAATATCTAATCCAATTTTTTTTAATTCTTCTCTATCATTATTTTTTTTTGCTACGATAGCCGCTGCCTCTGTGCAAAACCCCATTAGCTCCCCAGTTTTTTTATTTTGCATATGAATAATAGTTTTTTCATCCTGTGCTTTTCCTTCAAAAGATAAATCTAAAAACTGGCCTCCAGCAATACCTAAGTGTCCTGAACAAGATGCTAAGGCAAATACCAAATCACTTTTTACTTCCTTGTCTAAATTTAAATGATTACTAGTTAAGATTTCAAAAGCGATAGTAAGCAAAGAGTTTCCAGCTAAGATAGCTGTAGATTCTCCAAATTTTTTATGTGTACTTTCTTTACCTCTTCTAAAATCGTCATTATCCATAGATGGCAAATCATCATGAATTAAAGAGTAACTATGAACGCATTCAATTGCTGCGGCAACCGCTATAGCGGTCTCTTCCTTTATGTCGAACAAATCAAAAGCAGCAACGGTTAGATAAGATCTAATTTTTTTTCCACCAGCAAACAGGCCATACCCCATAGCTTCGAATAATTCATTATTTTGCTTTTGTTGAGAAAAGTAAGATTTTAAATATTGATCAGTTTTGTCTGCAACTAATTTAATATCGGTATCAAAAGCAGACATAACGACTACTCTCTTACAAAATCTTTTTTGCTTATTTTGCCATCCTTGTCGATGGAAATTTGCTCGACTTTCATCGTAGCTTCTTTAAGTTTGGCTTCACATTGTTTTTTTAACTGAATGCCCCTAGTATACTCATCAATCGATTCTTCTAATTTGGCACTTCCATCCTCTAATTTTGATACAATTTGCTCTAATTGCTCTAGTGCTTGTTCAAAGGATAGCTTTTCTATATCAGCTGGAATATTGTTTTTTTTCATTAAAAGCATAATAAATATTTAACAATGAAATTCTATTCAAATATCTACCAACCGAATAAAAAAAATTTGACCAAAGCCTCAAAGCTTATAAAATCGGGCAAAGTTATAGCAATACCCACAGAAACGGTTTATGGGCTTGCTGGAAACGCTTACCGTAACGACTCTGTAAAAAAAATATATTCTTTAAAGAAAAGACCAAAAAACAATCCTTTGATTGTTCATTTCTCAAGTGTCAAAACAATGAATCAGGAAGTGGTGATAAACGAACAATTAATCAAGCTAGCTAAGAAGTTTTCTCCCGGTCCATTAACTTACATTCTTCCCCTAAAAAAAGAATCTAGAATTTCAAAATTAGTATTAAATAAGAAACATCAAATTGCCTGCAGAATTCCTAATAACAAAACTTTTTTGGCTGTGCTTAAACAGTCTGGGGTTCCCATCGCAGCTCCTAGTGCAAACCTAAGTAACAAGCTAAGCACTACAAGATCTGTTGATGTAGAAAAAGAGTTTGGAAAAAAATTATCTTATATATTAGACTCTAAGAAAACTCCGATTGGATTAGAATCTACAGTTTTGCTGTTGGGTGCTTCGCTAAAAATTTTAAGACCTGGCGCTATCACTAAAGAAATGATTTTTAAAGTATTGCGAGAGAAGATCCATGAAGTAAAAAACCAAGGAGATATAATATCTCCTGGTCAGTTTAAAAAACATTATTCGCCAGGAATTCCTGTTTATTTAAATCAAAAAAAACCTAAACCAAATGGAGCATTATTAGTGTTTGGGGAAAAAAAAATTAAAAAAGATATTTTTTTTCTTAGTAAACGATCTTCTCTAAAAGAGGCAGCTAGTAACTTGTATGTTCTTTTACGAAAAATTAAAGAACTGGGATACAAGAATATATCAATCACTAACATTCCCAACACAGGAATTGGTAAGGCTATTAATGATCGTATACGTAGAGCATCCTCATGAACAAACTAAGCATAAATAATTTACAAAAAAAATTTGGGTCATTTGAGGCTGTAAAAAAAATTTCTTTTTCTATTGCCGAAAACCAAACTGTTGCTTTGTTGGGCCCGAATGGTTGTGGCAAGACAACTACTATTGCAATGATCTTGGGCTTAATTACTTCAACCTCTGGATCTATTTCAATTAATAATCAAATTCTCAAGAAAGATCATCATTATCTATCCAAGATGAATTTTGCATCTCCTTATGTAGAGCTTCCTAAAAAATTAACAGTCCTAGAGAACCTAAAAGTATATGCCATGATGTATGAAGTGCCTGATACTAAAAATAGAATAGAACAATTGGTGGAGGAACTAAATCTTGCTCCTATACTGAATAAAAAAACAGGAGAACTTTCTTCTGGGCAAAGAAACAGGGTTTCATTGGCCAAGTCTATTATTAACAATCCTGAAATTCTTTTATTGGACGAGCCTACAGCAAGTTTGGACCCAGACACTGGTGATTTTATAAGAACTTTTTTAGAAAATTATAAAAAGAAAAACTCCATGGCTACCTTGTTAGCTTCTCATAACATGGATGAGGTTTCTAGACTGAGCGATTATGTTTTGATGATGAAAGAGGGCTCTATTATAGATGAAGGTACTGCACTTAATTTAATTTCCAAACATGGAAAAGAAAATCTAGAACAGGTATTTTTAAAATTGGTGAGGCAAAATGAAAATTAGAAGAATCTTGTCATTGATGCTCCGACATCTATATTTAATAAAAGCTTCTTTTCCTAGAATTATTGATCTTATTTATTGGCCAACCGTCCAAATCATTTTATGGGGCTTTATTTCCAAGTTTTTTACTATGCACAGCACTTATTTCAATAATACAGTTGGTATTATTTTAACTGCAGCTATTTTGTATGATTTTTTATTTAGATCTAGCATTAGCTATAATATGTTATTTTTAGAAGAAATTTGGAGCAGGAATTTAATTAATCTTTTTGTTTCTCCATTAAAAATTAGTGAAATTATAGTCGCATTGACTTGCACAGCTCTTATTCGAACCTTAATAGGACTAATTCCAGCAGTGCTAATTGCCATTCCTCTTTTTGGAATTTCCCTTATAGATTTAGGGTTGCCTCTACTATTGCTACTGCTTAGTCTTTATCTGTTTGGAATTACTTTGGGGCTGTTGGTTACAGCAGGACTAGTAAGATTTGGACCATCTTTTGAAAATATTGCTTGGGCAAGTTTATTTTTTATAGCTCCGCTTGGCTGTATTTACTATCCTGTAGAAATATTGCCTAACTGGTTACAGGTCGTTGCATTAGCTTTGCCATTGGCTCATATCTTTGAAGAAACAAGATCTATACTAATTAGCAACACGGTTGACTATGTAAATATTTACAATGCTCTTGCTTTAAACTTGGTTTATCTAAGTATCGCCTTGTTAACTTTTTATCGATCTTTCAAAACTGCTAAAATTAAAGGCAGTTTAATAAATGTCGGGGAATAATTTTTTTAGTTTAAGGAGACTGATTCCACAACTTCCAAAATAGAATCTTTGGAGACAATGGGAGCCTTACTTGAGGCTATTCCATTTTTTGCAATTAATAAAATCATTTCCTCGTAACTCATATTAAGATTTAAAAAACATGATCTGAAAAAATACCCCTTACTTAAGCCCGGCATAAGATTTGCTTCGATGAAATGAGGTTCGTTTAAATGATTCATTTTAATATCAATACGTCCTAAAGATTTTCCACCCAATGCAATAAAAGACTTTTTAGCTAAATTGCATAATTGATTGAATGTCTCCTTGTCTGTTACGGCAATGACTACCTCTTCATCATTTTTTTTAATATCAAAGTCTAGAATACAATGACCATTAATATTTTTATCAACCATAATCTCAACAGGCATTGCGTTTAAAGTTCCACTAATACTATCTTGCAAAATTCCAACACTATATTCTTTTCCAGAGAGAAAAGTTTCTACTAGAGAAGTGGATTTTTGTTTTATTTTAATATCTAGCACCTTTGCTTCGAAACTTTCAAAATCATGCACAACAGATTTAAAATCTACACCTCTACTATCTCCACCGGTTACAGGCTTAATAAACAAAGGAAATTTAACTGGTAAAGATTCTTTATTTGGATGATCTCCAGGCTCTGCGGTAAAAAAGTCAGCAGTTTTAATGTCGGCTTTTTGCATTATCTCTTTTGCTCTACTCTTGTCATGCTCGTACTCTAACGCCTCTCTTCCCGATGCAATGTAGGATATTCCATGCGTTTCAAGATAATCATTTAACCAAATAATTCTCTCATTGAATGTAAAGTACTTAACACCTGAGAAAACCAAATCTGGCTTTCTTATAGCTAATTGTTTTAAATCATTTTCAGATTTTATTTCGGTAATAACTACACAGTTGTATGCTGATGATAATATATTAAAGATGGAATGCTCATCCCAAACAATCGCAACATTTTTTTGATTTTTATTTGGATTCAGGCCCTTCGGAACAATAAGCACCTCTATTTTTTTATCACTTTTTAATATAGCTGGATGCTTTACTTTAAAGGGAATGATCTTTTTTTCGATCGTTTTGATACTATCGGTTCTTATATCTTTCATAAATTTTAAGTTTCTAACAAGCAGTAGGTTGCATTCAGGGCAAAGCCTGTGAATGTTCAATAATTTTAGATCGGTACTTTTCGAAAAATACTTACCAAGGCATTGGGAGTGAAGAAATAACTAGTTATGGTAGTATCTAAAAAATAGATAGTAACACATAGTTTTGCTAATAAGAAACATATTCTTGGTGGTCCTGTTAGGATTCGAACCTAAAACGCTTGTTTCGAAGACAAGAATGATATCCATTTCACTACAAGACCATAAAAGTGTTATATCAGGATTATGACAGATAAAAAATACAAGTTTACTGTTTCAGAAGAGCAGAATTTAAAAAGAGTGGATCAGTTTATTGTGGAAGAACTGCCTACATTTAGCCGAACTAAAATAAGCAAACTAATTAAAGAGGGTGCTCTTCTGGTCAACAATGAGTCTATAGAAGAAAGGTCCAAAAAAGTTTCCTTCGGTGATGAGGTTGAGCTATCCGTACCAGAGCCAGTACCAACAGATCTTAAACCTCAAAATATTCCTTTGGATGTTGTTTATGAAGATGATGACTTGCTTGTAATTAACAAGCCAATTGGCATGGTGGTTCACCCTGGTGCAGGAAATCCAGATGGCACATTAGTCAATGCCTTGTTGCATCATTGTAAGGAAAATTTATCTGGAATTAATGGAGAGCTTCGTCCTGGTATCGTTCACAGAATAGATAAGGATACTTCTGGTTTATTGGTTGTGGCCAAAAATGATATTGCCCACAACGTGCTAGCAAAACAATTTGAAGATCATTCTATTCAACGAACTTATCTTGCTTTTGTATGGGGTATGCCAAAACCTATTCATGGAAGAATTGAAACATTGATAGGAAGGAGTAAATATAATCGTCAAAAAATGAGTGCTGAGGTTGGAAGTGGTAAAGATGCGATCACGAACTATAAAACTCTAGAAGTATTTAAGGGAAAAACAATTCCTGACATTAGCTTAATAGAATGTAGATTGGAAACTGGAAGAACACATCAAATTCGTGTTCACTTAGCTCATCAAGGAAATCCTATTTTAGGCGATCAGATGTATGGTAAAAAAGTTAGAAAAATTAGAGATTTGGATGAGCAGCTTTCTATTGTTTTGGAGAATATAAATTTTCAAGCATTGCACGCCCAATCACTGGGTTTCCTCCATCCAAAATCTGAGAAAGAGCTATTTTTTACCACAGAATTGCCTAAAGATTTGTTAAACTTACAAAAAATGTTAAAAAAACTTGGAAATTAACCCCTTGTTTTTTTAATTTTAAAAATTACATAAATATATAGATATGAATCAAAACCTGACCAAAACTAACTTACCAACTCTTACACCTGAGGGAAGTTTTTCCTCTTATCTTTCTAAGATCAGAAAATTTCCTATGTTGGATGCTGCAGAAGAATATGTACTTGCTAAAAACTGGAGAGAACAAGGAGACAAAGAGGCTGCTCACAAGTTGGTGACTAGTCATTTGCGATTGGTTGCAAAGATTGCCATGGGTTACCGCGGTTATGGATTACCAGTTAGTGAATTAGTATCTGAGGGAAATATTGGATTGATGCAAGCAGTAAGAAAATTCGATCCTGAGAAAGGGTTTCGACTTGCAACGTATGCTATGTGGTGGATTAAAGCTTCTATTCAAGAATATGTATTACGCTCTTGGAGTTTAGTTAAAATCGGAACAACATCAGCTCAAAAAAAACTATTTTTTAATTTAAAAAAAATTAAAAACCAAATTTTTGCTGCAGAACAGGGCAATATGTTGCCAGAACATATTACTGAAATTGCCACACAGTTGGACGTTAGAGAAGATGAAGTGGTATCAATGAATCAAAGATTAGCAGGCCATGAGCATTCATTAAATGCACCTGTGGGTGGTGAAGATAGCGATGCAGAATGGCAAGACTGGGTGGTTGATGAAAATGCAGATCAGGAACTACAAATTTCACAAAAGCAGGAACTCAATCAAAGACAATCTCTCTTAAAAAATGCATTACACGTATTGGATGAGAGAGAAAAAGAAATTTTACATAACCGCAGACTTATTGATGAGCCCAAAACATTAGAAGAACTAAGCCAAAAACATAAAGTAAGTAGAGAACGAATTCGTCAAATTGAAAATAGAGCTTTTGAGAAAGTGCAAAAAGCGATGCTAGAAAATATCAAACAACCTAAGCAACTATCTGTTAATTAGGTAATATTTCAAAAACTAAATTAAAAAAGGGTTTTCAACTAAAATAGTATCTTCTCTTTCAGGAGAGGTGGAAATACTTGAGATTTTGGTTTCAATAAAATCTTCTAATTCACTTAAGTATATTTTTGCTTCTTGAGGTAGCTCTTCATAGTTTCTTGTGCCAACCGTACTCTTCATCCACCCTGGAAAAGTTTTGTAAACGGGTTTGATTCTCGCCTGATCTTCTGCAGCAGCAGGTAAATAATCTAGTTTTTTTCCATCTAGTTCATACTCTATACACATCTTAATTTCTGGGCAGGCATCTAGTACATCTAATTTAGTTAATGCTATTCCTGAAATTCCTGAAACTTTTACTGTTTGTCTTACTAGGACTGCATCAAACCAACCGCACCTTCTTTTTCTTCCCGTAACAGTACCAAATTCATTTCCTCGTTTTCCTAGTAATTCTCCCATTTCATCATTTAATTCGGTTGGAAAAGGTCCTTCTCCTACTCTAGTGGTATACGCCTTAGTAATTCCAAGCACATAATCAATTACATTAGGTCCGCATCCTGTTCCAGTGGCTGCAGCACCTGCCACTGTATTGGAAGAGGTTACGTAAGGATAAGTACCGTGATCCACATCAAGTAAAATTCCTTGAGCACCTTCAAACAATATTCTTTTTGCTTCGTTTCTAAATTGATCCATTTTTCTCCATACAGGTTGAGAAAACTTTAAAATTTCTGGAGCAATGGTAAGAAGATCTTTCATTAGATCGTCTTTCTTAAATTCTTTTTTCTTCAAACCTTTTCGAATAGCATTGTGGTGCTCTAGAACTATTTCTAGGCGGTTACTTAAATTACTTTCTGATTTTAAATCCATTACTCGAATAGAACGTCTTCCTACCTTATCTTCATAAGCTGGTCCTATGCCTCTTCTGGTTGTTCCAATTTTTCCTTTACCAGCTGAATCTTCTCTAATCTCATCCATCTCTCTATGAAATGGCATAATCAAACTTGCTGTCTCTGCTAAAATAAGATTTTTTTCACTTACGATTACACCTTGTTTGGTAATTTGTTCTATTTCATCCAATAGAGCCCAAGGGTCTACCACCACACCGTTTCCAATGACTGATATTTTGTCAGATCTAACAATTCCAGATGGAAGTAATTTTAATTTATATACTTTACCATCAATAACTAATGTGTGTCCTGCGTTGTGCCCTCCTTGAAAACGAACGACCACATCCGCTTGCTCAGATAACCAATCTACAATTTTTCCTTTTCCTTCATCTCCCCATTGAGAGCCTACGACTACAACATTTTTCATTTATTTAAATTTTTTATTAAGTTCTATAGAGTTTAAGTGATTAATTGGTCCACGACCTTTTCCATAAGTTAGATTAGATTTTATAGCATTATTAACATAGAGAATTCCTAGTTCACATGACTTATATAAAGGTTTTCCACAGCCTAAAAAAGTAGCAATGGCAGAAGATAAAGTGCATCCTGTTCCATGCGTATTATGCGTGGATAGTTTTTTATTTTTAAATATATGAAGTTCTTTTTGATTTACCAAAACATCTTGTACGTTACTGCCTTTCAAGTGGCCCCCTTTTAACAAAACATTGTTGGCTCCTAAATGAATAAGCGTATATGCGGCAAGTATCATCTCATCTACATTGGTTATTTTTTTTCCCACCAAAACTTCAGCTTCTGGAATGTTGGGTGTGATTAAAAAAACTTTTTTCATAAGCTTATTTTTTAAAATAGAAATTGCTGGATTGTTTATTAATTTAGTTCCTCCCTTGGCCACCATCACTGGATCTAAAACTATTTTTGAATTTTTTATTTTATTTAATGAAAGCAAAACCTTCTCGATCACTTCTTTAGAATGTAACATTCCTATTTTTATAGCATCAGGCTTTATGTCTTTTGCTGTAAATAAAATTTGATTTTCAATTTCTTTTGGAGGAATACTTACAATAGACAATACTCCGGTAGTGTTTTGTGCTGTAATTGCAGTAACAGCGGTCATAGCATAACCTCCTAATGAAGTTACGGTTTTAATATCTGCTTGAATACCTGCTCCTCCTGAAGAGTCTGATCCTGCAATAATTAAAATTTTAGCTCTTGGTTTCACTTGATAGATCTAGATACCACTTGAATGGCTTTGGCTAATAATTTTCTATTATGACACTCACCCATAATTCTCACCTTTGATTCAGTTCCTGACTTTCTAACTAGCAAACGGCCTTCTGTTCCTAATAATTCTTTTGCTTTCTTAATAGCAATTTTGCAATCTTTACTGTGAATGATATTTTTATCAGCCACTTCTTTATTTTCTAATATTTGAGGAACCGGTTTGAATACTTTTAACAATTTACTAGACTTGGTTCCTTTCCTCATGGAAAATAAAACCTCTAGAGCAACTAACAGTCCATCTCCTGTAGTGGTGAAGTCTCCTAAAATAACATGGCCTGACTGTTCTCCTCCCAAATTGTATTTCATTGCTTGCATGGTTTCTTTAACATATCGGTCACCCACATCTGACCTTACAAATGGAATATTTTCTTTTTCAAAATACCGCTCTAATCCTAAATTACTCATCAAAGTTCCAACCACACCACCTTTAAGAATGTTTTTCTTATGCCATCTTGTAGCAATCATTCCTATAATTTGATCACCATCTATTACCGCTCCCTTTTCATCGCATAAAATAACTCTGTCCGCATCTCCGTCTAAGGCAATACCAAGGTCTGCTTTATGTTTTTTAACTCCCTGTCTTAATGTTTGTGGATAGGTGGATCCACACTTTTGGTTAATATTAATTCCATTGGGATCGACGCCTATTGCAAATACTTTTGCTCCTAACTCTTCTAGTATTTTAGGAGCAGCTTTATATCCAGCTCCATTAGCGCAATCGACTACAATCCTCATTCCTTTTAAATCAAAATCATTTGGAAAATTGCTCTTTAGAATTTCAATATATCTTGAGTTCCCATCCTCTAATCTCTTCACTCTACCCAACTCTTTAACAGGGACTAATAACTTAGATTGTTTAGCATCAATCAATATTTCAATTCTTTTTTCAACTTTGTCGGATAACTTTAAACCATTGGGTCCAAACAATTTTAAACCGTTGTCTGTATAAGGGTTGTGAGATGCTGTAATCATAATTCCCATATCAGCTTTCATAGATCTAGTGAGCATAGCTAATCCATTGGTAGGAATAGGACCAAACGTGATCACATCCATTCCAGCAGAAGTTAGTCCTGACACTAGGGCTGGCTCTAACATATAGCCCGAGACTCTAGTATCTTTAGCAATAATGGCTAAATGTTTTTTCTTATCTTTAATTTTAAAAAAAGATCCTGCTGCTAAGCCAAATTTATAAAAATGTTCGCCAGTGATATTGCCCTGATTTACCACTCCTCTTATTCCGTCTGTTCCAAAATATTTTTTCATTAAATTGCCTGCAGCTCTGCATTAATTGTTAATGCTTCTTGTATTTCTTTTATATCATGCACTCTAAAAAATTGAACGCCTTGGTTCGCACCAATTATTACTGATGATATCGTCCCACCTAATCTTGAAATAGTATCCTTAGATCCCATAATTTTTCCAATAAAACTTTTTCTCGAAGGCCCCAGCATTAACGGACAGCCCAAAGAATGGAAAAAAGAAATTTTACTCATTAAGGTTAAGTTATGTTGAACATTTTTTCCAAAACCTATGCCCGGATCTAAAATAATATTTTTTCTTTTGAGCCCTCTTTTTTCTAACTGATTAATTTTATTTTCAAAATAATTATAAATATCAATTAAGACATTTTGATAGTTTGGATTTTTTTGCATAGTCTTTGGAGTTCCTTGAGAGTGATTTAAAATAATTGGTTTTCTTAACTTTGCCACCAGAGTTATGGAGTTTGAGTCAAAATCTAAAGCTGAAACATCATTGATAATTTTGGCTCCCGCTTTTACTGCGGCCATCATTACAGAAGATTTTCTAGTATCTATAGAAACAATGCATTTTTTTATTTGACTAATTTTTTTTACAATTTGGATAACTCTTTTGCATTCTTCTTGTTCAGAAATAAGCTCAGCACCTGGTCTGGTGGATTCTCCCCCTATATCAATAATCTGAGCTCCTTGCTCAAGCATCAATTTTGCATGTTGAATAGCAGGTTTGAGTTTATTAAACTTTCCTCCATCTGAGAAACTATCTGGTGTTGTGTTTAACACTCCCATAATCACGGGCTTGGTATTATTTAGGTTGATAATCGTGCTTCGTTTTTTTTGAATATATTTTAAATCTTTAAGAATTTGTTTTTTATTTTTATTTTTTAATTTATTTATTTGAGAAACATTAATCAGTATGGATTTATTATTTTTTTTATTAATAATTTCTATTTTAGTAAATCCTAAAGACTTATTTCCACAAACAGAAGCTGCTAATTTTTTTTGAATATGAAATTGAGCGTCTTTTCCATACAGAAAATTAAGGGGCCTAATGTAAACAGACCTCATAGAACAGTTTAGTTTTGTAATTTTGGTTTCAAACCAATGGTTCCTAGGGCGCTAGCAGATGAAGAGTCCTCATCATCTTTGGAGACACCTCTACTTGGTTGAATATTTTTATAAATTAAATCTCTAATTTCATCTCCATTTAATGTTTCGTACACTAATAGAGCTTTAGAAATTTTGTGCAAATCTTCTAACTTTTCTGTAAGAATTTTTTTAGCACGATTGTACCCGCTATCTACAATTTTTCTTACCTCTGCATCAATTTTTTTAGCTGTTTCTTCTGAAACATTTTGAGTTCTAGAAACAGATCTTCCCAAAAAAACCTCTTCTTCATTTTCTTGATAAGAAACAGGTCCCATGATTTCACTCATTCCCCATCTTGTAACCATGTTTTTTGCCATTTTAGTTACCATTTCAATATCTGATGAAGCTCCAGAAGTTACTTGGTCGTGACCAAAAATAAGCTCTTCTGCAATTCTTCCCCCCATGGCAACAGAAATATCCGCATACATTTTTTCTCTTGTCATAGAAAGCTGATCTCGCTCTGGTAATCTCATCACCATTCCCAATGCTCTTCCTCTTGGAATGATAGTTGCTTTATGAATAGGGTCAGATGCTTTCTCAAATAATGCCACAATTGCATGCCCACCCTCATGATAAGCTGTTAATTTTTTTTCATCTTCTGACATCACCATAGATCTTCTCTCAGATCCCATCATGACCTTGTCTTTAGCTTCTTCTAAATCAGAAAGAGTTACAATTCTTTTATTTTTTCTAGCTGCCAATAATGCACCTTCGTTACAAATATTTGCAAGATCTGCTCCTGAAAATCCTGGAGTTCCACGAGCAATCGTTCTAGGATTTACATCTGGACCAGTAGTAATCTTTTTTAGATGAACTTTTAAGATTGCTTCTCTTCCAAGAATATCTGGATTGGGTACTACTACCTGTCTATCAAAACGGCCTGGTCTTAATAATGCAGGGTCTAATACATCTGGTCTGTTAGTAGCTGCAATTAAAATAACGCCTTCATTTGTTTCAAAGCCATCCATTTCAACTAACAATTGGTTTAATGTTTGCTCACGCTCATCATTTCCACCACCCAAACCTGCTCCTCTACTTCTTCCAACTGCATCGATTTCATCGATAAAAATAATACAAGGTGCGTTTTTCTTTCCTTGTTCAAACATATCTCTTACTCGAGAAGCACCTACACCCACAAACATTTCAACGAAATCAGAACCTGAAATAGTAAAGAAAGGAACATTTGCTTCACCAGCAACTGCTCTTGCAATTAATGTCTTACCAGTACCGGGAGGTCCTATTAACAATGCACCTTTAGGAATTTTTCCTCCTAATTTTTGAAATTTTCTTGGGTCTTTTAAAAAATCTACTATTTCTACGAGCTCTTCTTTCGCCTCGTCTACACCAGCAACATCCTTAAAGGTAACTCGTCCATGTGCTTCTGTTAACAATTTTGCTTTCGACTTTCCAAAGCCCATAGCTCCGCCTTTTCCACCTTGCATCTGACGCATGAAAAAAATCCAAACAGCAATTAATAATATCATAGGGAACCAAGATAAAAGGACACTGAAAAAAGAAGGCATTTTATCTTCTACTGGTCCTGCTGAAAAAGAAATTCCTTTAGACGAGAGTTTTTCTACTAAATTTGGGTAATTGGGAGAATATGTTTTAAATTTACTGCCGTTGGAAAAAGTACCTACAATATTATTTCCCTTAATATCAACAGAGATCACATTTCCTTTATCTAGCTCTTCAATAAAAGTAGAGAAAGGTAAGTCTTTAGATGCAGTAATCGTCGCTGGATTTTGAAATAAATTAAATAGTCCTAACACCAATAGAGCTATAATTCCCCACATGGTCAAATTTTTCATATTCATACGTTATAAAATAAGTATTTAAATTAATCTTACAAGGAGCAAAATATCACAGAAAACAACTAAATAACTAAATTTCTTTGTTATTTCTATTTTCTTTTGTCATTATAATTTTTTTTCCACTCAAGTTGAACACAAATCCTCCCAAAGTTACTCTTTTAAAATTCTTTTTTTGAACAGAGTCCATAAGGTTCAGAATTCCTTTTGCTCTTGGTGGATAATCCTTTTTTGATTTTTTTTTAATTAAAGAGGCTATAACACGATAACTTATTTCAGAGGGTTGCTCTTGAAACAACTTTAAATCAATTTGGATTTTGTTGTTTAGCTTAGTTTGGATATATTTTTTTTCAGAGTAGCGAACATAAAAATCAATCGCTTCTTTAGCGGTATTTAAATTATCAATAGTTTTTAATATACGAGTTTGATCTAATCCTTCTTTTTCCAAATTAGATTTTAATTTTCTAATTCTAGATCTTAAAAAACGGTCATTCGTATTAGATGGGTCTTTAATAAATGTGGTAAATATTTTTTTAGCAATCTGTATTAGTGTTTTTTTAGAACTAGACAAAAAAGGACGAACAATAGTAATTTTCTCTTTATTTTTTTCAGCAATTTTCATGGATGAAAGTCCCTGTAAACCACTGCCCCTACTTAAGCGAATATAAAAATTTTCTATCTGGTCGTCTAAATGATGGGCGGTTAACATATGGCTAATTTTATTTTTTTTACAAAAATCACTCATTATTTTGTATCTATGATCTCTTGCATTTTTTTGAATACTTCGGGAAATTATTTTTTTTATAGTTAAAATTTTAGCTTTAGCAGAAATTTTTAATAAATTTTTCTGCACTCTCTTTGCTTCCAGGGCACTGTTTGCTCGAATATTGTGGTCTACGATTAAATAAAAAACGTTTGTCTGATTTTTTTCTGAATAAATTTTAGAACAAGCTGCAAGAGCTAGACTGTCAGGCCCACCAGAGATGCAGGCGACAAATGGCTTGGAGCCAATGTTTTTTTTTACAATTTTTTCAAATTGAAGATAGATTTCTGAGGTTAGTTTGTTTTGTAAAAAGCTATTATGATTTTGCACATTTGAACTTTTTGGTTTCATATTTAGCTTTCTGAAGAATCGATTTATCTGCTTTTGGGTATTGTTTTTTAACGCCACTTAACATTAAACAGCCTTGGTCTTTTTCTCCTAATTCATTCATTACAATTCCTAATTTCAAAAGATTTTGTGGAGCTTTTTTGCTTTTAGGAAATTTTTGGTATCCATCCAAATACGCTGCTGCTGCATCATGATACAATTGTCTTATGTAAAATGTTTCAGCAAACCAATATTGTGCACTTCCCGATAATGAGTGGGTGGGATTTTTTTCAATAAATTCTTTTAATGCGATCTCTGCTTTTTGATAATCTCCTACTTTAATAAAATTAGTTGCAAACTTATATTGGCTTGCTGGAGTACCTTTAGGTAAAATAGATTCTGCTTCTACATCAGCAGTTTGTACTACTGCAGCTGGACTTATACTTCTAATTTCTTGCTTTTGATTTGATGCAATTTTTGTATCATTGGATGGTGTATCTAATACTTTGCTAAAATCTTGCATCTTTCCAGTCCCAGGTAATTGTTTGGGTGTGTTTGTTTTTTGAACGCTGGTAGTAGATGTAGATCCTGACCCAAGATCACTAAATCGTAACTCTGTATCTCTTTGGATTTTGTCAACCCGTTCAGAAATTTTTTGCAAATTAAATAATGTTTCTTCATTGCTAGCAGTCATTTTTTGAATTTGCTCTTCTAATTCAGAAAGTTTTACCAATTGTCTTGTAAGAGCTCCTTCTAAAGTAGCTGGAATATTACCGGATGAAGAATTGGTCGAACTTTGTGAAGAAAAACTTTTACTATAAACTGCTTTTTCTAAAGTTTTTAAATCCTTGTTTAAAGTTTTAAGCTCATTAATAATTGTGGTGAGCTGCTCATCTGCCTGTGCTCCGTAGGCAAACATACAAAAAATTATAAATATTAATATTTTTTTCATTCTATTAAGACATTAGTACAATAAATTTAGGCAAAAAAAAGACCCTGGAACATTTCTATTCCAGGGTCTTTAAATACTTAAAAAAATTAATTATTACTTAGCTTTAACAGTAACTGATCTTCTGTTTTGAGACCAAGCTAGTTTAGAAGAGTCAGTGTTTGCTGGTCTCTCTTTTCCATAGCTAATTACTTTAATTGAAGACTTCGCAACGCCTTTAGCCATTAAATAATCTCTAGCCGCATTTGCACGTCTTTCACCAAGTGCTAAGTTATATTCTCTAGTACCACGTTCATCTGCATGACCTTCGATCACCACAGAAATTTTGCTAGATTTAATATAGCCTGCTTGTTTAGTTAAAGTTGCTTTTGCTGCTGAAGTTAATCCAGTGCTATTAGTTGCAAAAAATACTCTGTCAGCAACGCCTGTTGCTAAATACTTAACTGTATCTGTTCCTGTATATACATCACCTACTTTACCTGCTTTTTTTGCAGTTGTTGAACATGCAGAAATAAAAATTCCTAATATTACTACTAAAAATGTATTCTTTAAAATTTTAAACATAAACGCCACCTCTCAAAATAATTTAACTTAGCCAAGTTGTATCTAATTAACCTTTTTTCCGCAACTATATAATCTTGTACTAGCACCAAAATAGGTATTTTTTGCTATTATTTTGAAAGCAAACCAGACCAGGCAGGGTCGGAGGCATCTGTTAAAGTTTTAATTTTTCTTTCATTATATCCTGTCAAATCAATGGACCATAGAGATGAGGATGTACTGAACCCAGTTTTTGATTTTTTAGTTCTAGACTCTCTGTAAAAAATTAATACACGACCGTTTGGTGACCAAGAAGGTGCTTCTTGATAATAGTTTTCTGTTAATAGTCTCTCTCCTGTTCCGTCACTTCTCATGACTCCTATATAAAATTTTCCTCTATATATTTTAGTAAATGCAATTAAATCTCCTCTTGGTGACCAGACTGGGGTTCCATATAAGCCCTGGCCAAAAGATATTCTTTTTGCTTTGGAGCCATCGCTTTTCATAACGTAAATTTGCTGTGCGCCACTACGATCTGAATTAAAAGTAATTTGGCTTCCATCTGATGAATAGGATGGCGAGGTATCAATGGAGGGGTGGGATGTTAACTGTTCTACTACTCGAGATTTAATGTCCATAGAATAAATGTCGGAATTTCCATCTTTTGCAAAACTCATAATAATTTTCTTACCATCTGGAGAAAATCTAGGAGCAAATGTCATGCCAGGAAAATCTCCTACAAGCTCCTGCATTCCTGTTTCAATATTTAACAAATACACTCTCGGTAAATTCTTAAAATAAGACATGTAGGTAACCATTTGTGAAGCTGGGTTAAACCTTGGGGTTAACACCAACTCGTTACCAAGAGTTAAATATTTATTATTGGCTCCATCCTGATCCATGATAGCTAATTTTTTAATTCTTTGATCTTTCGGTCCGGATTCTGCAACGTAAATAATTCTAGTATCAAAATAACCGAGCTCCCCCGTCATTCGTTCATAAATTTTATCTGAAATAATGTGTGCAATTCGTCTCCAGCTATTAGGTGTTGCAAATAAAGCCAGTCCTTCCATTTCTCTTGCATTGACTACATCCCAAAGTCTAAACTCTACTCTTAATCGTTTTTTTTCATCGATAACTAATTTACCCGAAATCATAATTTGTGCCTTGATCAAAGCCCAATCTTGAAATGTTGGCTTGGCATGAGCAATACGAGGAGACTGAATATACGACTTTGGATCAATAATAGAAAAGAGTCCTGATCTTTTTAAATTATTAGAAATAACTTCGGATATTTTTTTATCTAACTCTAAAGCTTTGAGTTCAGGTGAAAATTTAGATGGATTGTCTATGTAAAATTTAGATATCGCTGTGGGCAATGGTTCTAAATTACCTCTGGTAATATCAATCTTTACAACAGCGAAAGCGCTGTGATTAAAAAAAAGAATTGAAATAAAAATTAAACAAAGTTTCTTCATAGTTTTTATATTATCCTCTTAACATTTCCTTTGCATCAAAATTAAGCTGAAGATCTTTCCATTTGTCATAACCTGTGGTTGGCATCTTTAGTGGATCACAAAGTTTTACTGCTCGAAGAGCACTTTCTGCAAGTACTTTATAATAGGCTTGGCCTGGCTGATTCATTCTTCTATGATCTAGCACTTCTGAAGACAAAATGGATCCATCCTCTTTTAATTTAAGTTTTATTCTAACAAGTAAATTTTGGTCAAAAGGAAGTCCTAAGGGAATATTCCAACATTTGTAAATTTGAGCTTTAATGGCGTCTTGCTGACTAAGTGTAATCCCTTTGTTTAAAGTGACGGAGCTATCCTGATTTTGAGTTAGCTCTAAGCTTTGTTTTTTTTGGATATCTGCTGTTTCTTCTTTAGATTTATCAATGAGGGCAGCTATTTTATTAGGATCAAATAATTCTTTTTTTTCAAATTCGGAGGACTGTCTAATTAATTCTTTTACTTCCTTGGGGTTTTGTTTCTTTTTCTTTTCTTCTTTTTTCTTCAATTTTAATTGGTCTGGAAGTGGGACAGTATCTGGCTTTTCTTTGGGAGTAATTTTAGGCGGAGCTTGTTTGGTAACCACTCTCTCTTTCTTTTTTTCTTTTTTAATTTTTTCAATGATCTCTCTAGCTTTAGGAGCGAAAGGAAGTTGTGTTTTTTCTGAAATTTGAATGATGTCTATAGCTATTAGTTGTTGAGCAGTAATAGGTTCTTTTTTGACAAAGGGTAATGTAAGAACAGTCAACAACACAAAAGCCAAGTGCAAAAAGACCGAAAGCGATACACTTCTATACATGAGCTACCTTTTTGTTTCAGAAATAAGTGCTACCTTAGAAAATCCTGATCCAGATAGCTTACCCATAACCTCCATTACTCTCCCGTAATCTATATTCTTATCTCCGCGCACATAAATTCTAGTATCAGTTCTGTTTTTGGCAATGGCCAATAATTTTGGTATTAACTCACTAAATCCTACTTTAGTTTTTTGAATAAAAATTTCTCCTTTAGAATTTATTGTCAAAGTCAAAGGCTCTTTGTCATCGGGTAAAGAATCGGCATTGCTATCCGGTAAGTTTACAGGAACACCAACTGTTAGCATGGGCGCGGTCACCATAAATACAATCAATAGCACCAACATAACATCTACAAATGGAGTGACATTTATATCGCTCATCAATGTTCTCGAGCGAGAGTTAGATTTTGAAGACTGAAATGCCATTTAAATGATCGTTAAAAAGCTTTGGGTAAAATTTTCTAATTTTTGAGTGTATCTTCTAGAATCGCTAGAAAATTTATTGTAGGCAACAACCGCTGGTATAGCAGCCAGTAAACCTAGGGCAGTTGCAAATAATGCCTCTGCAATTCCAGGAGCGACAATTGCTAAACTAGTATTTCTAGAAATGGCAATGGATTGGAACGAATTCATAATACCCCAAACAGTTCCAAACAATCCAACAAATGGAGCAACTGAACCAACGGTTGCAAGAAACGTTAAGTTTTTTTCATATTTTTCAATTTGCTTATCAATTGCCACATCCATAACTCTTTTAGTTCTTTCGACAATTTGCCCTTTGCTTTTGTGATCTTGAACACATTCCATTCCAGCTCTAAATACAATCACCAAAGGATTGTCCGTATCGCTACTTGTTTTTTTATAAAAATCTCCAGCTGATTTGGAGGACCAAAATTGGTCTTCTGCAATATCGGTTTCTTTAAATATTTTTTTAAATATTTTAATTTTATCAATAATAAGCGCCCAAGAAAAAATAGAGGCTGCCACCAAAGATATCATTACAAGTTTTACTACTAAATCAGCACGCATAAAAAGCGTTACGATTGAAAAATCAGTAGTTCCTAAACTGGTTGCTGCTGTAGTAACTGGATCCATAATTATGTTCTAGTTTTAAATATTGTCATTATTTTGTCTTTTTAGGACTATAAAGGTTCGTAGTTAAAGACAACTTTTAAATAAAAGTGAAGCTGCTGATGGCATTTTTTTTGGCTTTCCTTGTGAATTAACGCAAGCCAAAGTTACTTTTGCATCCACTAACAACTCCTCTTCTGTTGTGGTGGTCCAGCAGTCTACTTTGTAAACCCTTTGATTCATTTCTAATTTAACTGCAGATAAGCTTTTTAGTTCTGTCTTAATAACCAAATGGTCTTCGAAATGAGCTGGTTTTTTAAATGCAATATCGCAATGAGCTACTACAATTTGAAAGCCATACTCTTCTATAAGCTTTTTATGTTTTAAGCCGAGACTATAAATTAACTCTGTTCTCGCCCGCTCTAAATATTTAAGGTAATTTGCATAATACACTATTCCACCAGCGTCTGTGTCTTCATAATACACTCTAATCTTTATTTCAAAAGTTTTAGCCATGAAATCCATCGTTAGAATAATGATCAACAAAATACTTTCCTATTAAAATTGCGTCCGTCTTGTTGGAATCCTTTTTTTTAGTAAGCTGTGGAGACAGGTCAGGAAACATTTCTATAACTTTAGTTCTGCTGGCATCTTTTTCTGTACCTATTAAATTAAAATGCTTTTTCCATTTTACCGGTCTAATGAAATAAATAGGAATTCCTAGGGCAGAACATATCCCTTTGATAACTCCAAAAGATTGGCCAAAATTAAACATGCTGGTAACTCCCTGTCCTGGCATGGCACCTACTTGCTCGATTAACACTGCTGAATTATCTCTATCTATAACTCTCGATTTTATTTCATGAGCTAACTGGGCTGCATTCACTTGTCGTTTATTCTTTTTTCCTTCAATCATCGTTGGCATATCAAAAAAGGTAGTAATCTTTTTGTCCTCAAATACACTGATGGCTCCACTTACTCCAGGGTCTATTCCAAATACAATCAAAGCTCTAGCTCCTTTAATATATTTTCATCAATATCAAAATTGGTATACACATTTTGAACATCCTCATCATCCTCTAGCAAGTCTATAAAATTAACAATCTTTTCAAACACTTCTTTGTTTATAGAGACTGTATTTTTAGGTTTCCAAATAATTCCGGAGAAGCTTAGTTCTTTTATTTTTGTCTCAATGGAAACTCTCACTTCATTAAATTTTTCTTTTTTACAATAAATTTCATGGTGCTCTTCTCCACTAATACAATCCTCTGCGCCCGCTTCTATCGCTTGAGAAAAAATTTCATCTTCTGTGATTAATTCTTTTTTAATTTTTATATGACCAACCTCTTCAAATTGGTATGAAACTGAACCTTCCACTCCTAGAGAAGCATTATTCTTTTCAAATAAAAGTCTTAGATTGGTAAAAGTTCTATTTTTATTATCCGTCAGTGCCTCTACAATAAAAGCAACTCCTCCTGGACCAAATCCTTCATACTGACTTTTTTCATAATTAGAGTCTTCACTAGGTCCTTGAGATTTCTTAATGGCTCTTAAAATATTGTCTTTAGGCATGTTAGCTTCTCTAGCAGCCTGAACTGCAGATCGTAATCTTGGGTTAAATTCAATATCTGGCAGTCCCAATTTTGCAGCAACCGTAATCTCTCTACTTAATTTAGAAAATAGTTTTGATCGTTGCTTATCTGCTTTTCCCTTTTTGTGTTTAATACCCGCCCAATGGGAGTGACCTGCCATATTAATTGAATTTTTTAGTTAAGTTTCCACCAATAATAATAGGTTCTATTTCTTTAGCGAGTCCTGTTTGCTCATCTGCAACTACACGTACTCCAGATATGGTTGCTACTTTATTGGAAGGTACTAATCTTTCTCCTCGTTCATGCTTAAAGAATCTTTGTAGTGCTTTGTCTCGATCCATGCCAATAATAGAATTATAATCACCACACATTCCTGCATCAGTTTGGTAAGCAGTTCCATTCTCAAGAACTCTAAAGTCCAAGGTAGGTGTGTGAGTGTGGGTTCCTACCACTAAAGTCGCCGTTCCATCTAAAAAATATCCCATGGCTTGTTTTTCACTAGTGATTTCAGCATGGATATCTACTAATAAAAAATCTACCTCTTTCTTTAATCTTATTGTTTTCATTTTTTCTTCAATGAATGGAAATACATCATCTGTTTTTTTCATATACACATTGCCCATTAAATTCATAACTCCAACTTTAAAACCTTTTTTTTCATATATTTGAAAACCATTGCCAGGTGTTCCTTCCCCCCAATTCCAAGGTCTTAACAATCTATTTTCCTCTCTAATAAAATCCATTGTCTCTTTTTGATCCCAAATGTGATTTCCAGAAGTGATAACGTCTACCCCACACTTAAATAAGTCTTCACAAATAGCCTGCGTAATACCATAGCCACCAGCAGAATTTTCTCCGTTAGCAACCACAAAGTCAATTTTGTGAGATTGAACAAGTGAAGGAAGTTTTTCTATGACAATATTTCTTCCTGCTCTTCCCATAATATCTCCTAGAAATAAAAAATTCATTTAGTTAATGACACTCCCCTCTTCTGTAATCACTCCTTTTAAAATAACGTCATTTTTATGAACGGGTATTGTTTTTGCTTGCTGAAAAGAAAAAGCAATTCCATAAGTTAAAAAATTTTTATTTTTTGATAAATATTTATCATAATACCCTCTTCCATAACCCAGTCGGTTAAAATTTAAATCAAATGCTAACAATGGAGCTAAAAATAGCTGTGGTACTAATTTTTTATTTTTTGCTGACGGCTCTAAAATTCCAAACTTACTGACATATAATGGATCGTACTCATTCCAAGCCCTAAACTCCATATTGTTTTTATTCAATACTCTAGGCAATGCAATGACACACTTCTTCTTTAACAATTCTAGTACTGGCTTAATATTTAGCTCCGTGTGGATTGGCTGATAGCTTCCTATAACTTTTATTTTATGCTGTTTAATAATGCGCAATAAAGAAGAGTAAATAGTTTGGATTTGCTTAGAATTTAACTCTAGATATTTTTTTGCACGCAATTGTGTGAATTTTTTTCGTAACTTATTTTTCATTCAAGCTAGATAGCTTTGGATAAGAAATTATCAATAGAGCTATTAACTTTAGTTAGAACTTCATTATAACTACTTTCACTTTGAGTGATCATTGCTTTGAGATTGGCCAATTCTTCATTTAAGTTTCTAACTTCCCTGTCTCGATCATCCTTGTATTGAACTGACAGGTCTTTAATCTCTTTAAATTTAATTTCTAACTCTTTGTTATGCTCTTTAAATTTTTGCATAGAGCCTTTCATAGCTGACATTTCGTCTACAAGCTGAATTGCAGTAATCAATAAAAGCTTTCCTTCACCAAGATTTCCCAAATCTGCTTTTAATTTACCAAATTTGTTATTTAGTTCAGTGGTAAGCTTTTCTAATTCTTTTTCTTGCCCATCCTCACAAGCAAGTAAATAATCCCTGGAATTAAAACGTACATTTACATTTACCATTCTTGTCCATCCAGCATTGTATTGGTTTCTTGACTTAGTTCGTCAATTTTTTTTTCTACCTCTTGTTTTTTTTCTTCGTGCTCTGCTAACTTATACCTTGAAACCTCTAGTTCTTTTTCCATATCGGTAATTTCGTTTTTAAGTTTATTGTTTTCTTCTTCAATCAGCTCAATCTTTGCCTTTAGTTCACTAGAAGACTGATCTTCAAGGTTAACCCTGTCTTGAATTGTTTTTAAACTTTCTTTTAAAACAATATTCTCTGAATCTAATGTGGATAACTTTGATCGTAAACTTAGCTTTTCTTGCTCTAACTCTATCTTTAACTGCTCTAAGTCTACTATTTTTCTTTTGGAATTTTGTACTAAATCAGTAATTGAATCTAGCTTAGATAGGGATCTAAGTAAGTTCTCTTCTTTATCTTTTAAATTAATCATAAATACTAATATTTATATATTTATGTTTTTATTTATATAACAAAGTAATATTAATTTCGAGAAGCAAAGTCTAAAAGGTTTTAATGAAACAAGTTACACATACCGATCTCGCGAATGCTATTCGTTTTTTATCAATAGATGCTGTACAAAAAGCAAATTCCGGACATCCAGGAATGCCTATGGGTATGGCAGATGTGTGCACAGTTCTTTTTAGACATTTTTTAAAATTTGACCCAAGTAGGCCTGGTTGGATTAATAGAGATCGATTCGTTTTATCTGCGGGACATGGTTCCATGTTGCTTTATGCTCTTCTTCATTTAACAGGCTATAAAAGCGTTTCTTTAAATGATATTAAAAATTTTAGACAGCTAGATTCTATTTGTGCTGGACATCCAGAGTATGAAAATGGAACTGGTATCGAAACTACTACCGGTCCTCTTGGACAGGGTATTGCTAATGCGGTTGGCTTTGCTATTTCAGAAGAAATTTTAAAATCGAAAAAAGGAAAAGATATTTATAATCACAAAACTTATGTGGTTGCAGGAGATGGTTGCTTAATGGAGGGTATAAGTCACGAGGCTTTAAGTTTAGCTGGCCATTTAAAGTTGAAAAATCTAGTTATGTTTTTTGATAACAATTCCATTTCTATAGATGGTCCAACTAGTCTTGCAGTATCAGATAATTATAAAAAACGACTTGAAGCTTACGGATGGGATTACATTGACATAAATGGTCATAATGAAAAGCAAATATTTAAAGCAATTAAAAAATGCCAAAATGCAAAAAGACCTACGGTTATAGCTTGCAAAACTACTATTGGCTTTGGGTCTCCAAACAAATCAGGAAAGTCTTCTGCCCATGGAAGTCCTTTGGGAGATGAGGAAATACAACTGGTTCGAAAAAAACTAAAATGGAAACATGCACCGTTTGAAATACCAAAAGAAATTCTGCAAGAATGGAGAAGTATTGGTGAGAACGGAAAAAAAGAAGTAAAAAAATGGGAAAAAAAGGCAGGGTCTAAATTAAAAAAAATAACCGATAAGAATTCTCAAAAACTAACAAAACTTTTTGCCGATGCTAAAAATATGGCAATAAAAGAATCTAAACCTATAGCAACTAGGAAATCTTCTGAAGATATTTTAAATCTACTAACTGTGCATATGCCAGAATTAATAGGGGGATCTGCAGATCTTGCTGGATCCAATAATACAAAAACAAAAAGTCAAAAAATTATTAAGCCAGGTAATTTTGCGGGTAGCTATATTCACTATGGTGTTCGAGAGCATGCAATGTGCGGTATCATGAATGGTATAGCTCTTCATGGAGAGCTTATTCCTTACGGTGGTACTTTTTTAATTTTTAGCGATTACTGTAAACCATCCATTAGACTATCTGCTTTAATGAAACAGCGTGTTGTCTATGTCATGACTCACGACTCTATTGGTCTTGGAGAAGACGGACCGACCCATCAGCCGGTTGAACAAATTGCTGGATTAAGAGCCATTCCTAACTTGAATGTATTTAGACCAGCCGACACAATAGAAACTATAGAATGTTGGGATTTGGCATTAAGACAAACAAACACTCCTAGTGTTCTTTCTCTCACAAGACAAAATTTAAAATTACTTAGAACGAACAATAGTAAAATGAATAAATGCTCATACGGTGCTTATGAAATTTACCGAAGCAATCCAGAAATTAATCTAACTATTATAGCGACTGGTTCAGAAGTGGAAATTGCAGTCGAGGCAAGCCAACAACTTGCAAAAGAAAACATCCATAGCAAAGTAGTCTCTATGCCGTGCCAAGAATTATTTGAGCAGCAAGAAAGTTCTTATAAAAAAAATCTACTGGAAGAAACTACTGCCAAAATATCGATAGAAGCGGCCTCTACCATGGGTTGGAAAAAATATACAGGAAATCAGGGTGTGGAACTTGGTATTGATACCTTTGGAAAAAGCGCTCCATATAAAAAAATATATGAACATTTTAAATTAACGAGTAATAATATAATACAACAAGCAAAAAAAATTATTCAAAAATAATGAACAAAGTTGCAATTAATGGTTTTGGTAGAATTGGAAGAATGGTTCTAAGATCTATTATTGAAAACAAAACCAAAGGTATCAAAGTAGTTGCTATTAATAATAGAGCCGATTCTGGAACGAGCGCTTTTTTATTAGAAAAAGATAGCATACATGGAAATTTAAATGCTTCTATTCAATTTGATAAAAAAAGCATCACAGTCAATGGTCAAAAAATTATTTTATTCAATGAAAACGATCCGACTAACCTTCCTTGGAAAAAGTTAGGTATTGATACAGTTTTTGAATGTACAGGAAAATTCAACTCTAAAGAACAGTCATCTAAGCACTTAACTGCTGGGGCTAAAAGAGTTTTGGTTTCTGCTCCTTGCAAAAATGCTGATCAAACTATTGTGTATGGAGTAAACGAAAAAAAAATAAAAGCTAAAGATAAAATTATTTCTGTTGCTTCCTGCACTACCAATTGTTTAGCTCCTTTGGCATATGTAATGGATAAAAATTTTTCTATTGAAAGAGGATATATGACCACTATCCATTCTTATACTAGCGATCAAAGACTATTAGACAATTCTCATAAAGATTTAAGAAGAGCAAGAAGCGCTCCCAACACAATAGTACCAACCAGCACAGGAGCCGCAAAGTCATTGTCTTTAATTTTACCAAACCTTAAGAACAAAGTAGACGGTATATCTATAAGAGTACCCACGCCCAACGTTTCCTTGGTACAACTTTCTTTCACTGCAAAAAGAAAAGTAAATGAAAGATCTATTAATTTAGCTTTAAAAAAAGCTAGCAAAACTTATCTAAAAAATATTTTAGGTGTAACAGACCAGCCCTTGGTTTCTTCAGATTTTAATCATGACCCAAGATCTTCCATTGTGGACACTCTATTAACTAAGGTCGTAGATCATAAAATCGCAACTGTGTTTGCTTGGTATGATAACGAGTGGGGTTTTTCTAATAGAATGGTCGACTTAGCATTGTACCTAAAAAAGTAACAAGTTAATGCAGGAATTAAAGCTTCTAGAAAAAAATAAAGATATTAAAAATTTAAAAGTTTTTTTGAGGGTAGACTTTAATGTGCCCATGCAAAACCAAGCCGTTTCCGATTCAACAAAAATAACTAAAGTAAAAACTATAGTTGAAGATCTTTTAAATAGAGGTGCAGTTGTTATCTTGTGCTCCCATTTAGGAAGACCGCAGGTAAAAGGTAAAGAAGGATTCTCATTGGAACCTATTCGATCTGAAGCAGAAAAAATTATTGGAAGAGAAATTGTTTTTGTTGCTGAAGACTTTAAAAATATTATTTCACAAAAAATATCTGAAAATAAAAACCTTTTTTTGCTGGAGAATATACGCTTTGATCCTAATGAAGAAAAAAATGGTGATGAATTATCAAAAAAATTAGCAGATCTTTGTGATATTTATATTAATGAAGCATTTTCTTGTTCTCACCGTAAACACGCCTCTATATTTGGAATTACTCAATTTGTAGATTCTTATGCTGGAGAAACCATTCATCAAGAACTGACTGCTTTAAATTCAATTGTTACAGACACTCAAAAGCCAGTGGCTTGCTTAATAGGAGGATCTAAAATCTCTACTAAAATAGATTTAATCACGTCCCTTATGCCAAAAATAGACTACATGATTATTGGAGGTGCAATGGCAAATAACTTTTTTAAACACCAAGGATTCCAAGTAGGAAAATCTAAGATAGAGGAAAATATAGATTCTGTAATTAAAAACATTATTGCCACAGCTTCTAAGAATAATTGTAAATTAGTACTACCTATTGATGTAGTCACGGCAAAAACATTTGAAGACCAAGGAGTAAACAAAACCTTAGACCAGGTAGAGGATGATGAAATGATTCTAGATATTGGAACCGAAACAATAGCCTCTATTTCTAAGATTCTACAAGAATCTAAAACTGTTTTCTGGAATGGGCCATTTGGTTTTTTTGAAAAGGATAGCTTTGCAAATGGCACAAAAGCAATTTCTAATACTGTTGCTGATTTAACAAAACAAGGAAAGCTAGTCTCAATTGCAGGAGGTGGCGATACCTTTGCTGCAATTAAGAAATCTAAACGAGAAAATGAATTTACTTATATATCCACAGCTGGAGGTGCCTTTCTTGAGTGGCTTGAAGGAAAAGTTCTACCGGGATTAAAAGTTCTTGAAATTAAAAATTAAATTTATAGTTTATTGTCATGGAAATTGAAAAAATTGCCCTTCAAATGCTAGCTTCTGGAAAAGGAATTCTTGCTGCTGATGAAAGTACAGGAACTATGACTAAAAGATTAGATTCGGTAAAAGTCTCTTCTACAGAAGAAAATAGATTAGGATTTAGAGAAACGTTATTCACTTCTAACAAAGTAGGTTCTTATGTGAGTGGAGTTATTCTTTATGATGAAACAATTAAACAAAAGTCCAGCAATGGAGATACCATTCCTGAACTTTTAAATAAACAAAATATACTTCCAGGAATAAAAGTAGATGCTGGTACCAAACCTTTAGATGGATCACCTGACGAATTATATACAGATGGTTTAACTGGTCTTAGTGAAAGATTAAAAGAATATTATAATTTAGGTGCTCGCTTTACAAAGTGGAGAGCTGTGTACAAAATATCAAAAGACCATCCTAGCCAAAATGCAATTACTACCAATGCAAAATCTCTTGCAAAATATGCGGCGCTGGTTCAAGAAGCGAACATGGTACCTATTGTGGAACCAGAAGTGTTGATGGATGGCAATCACGATATCAACAAATGCTTTGAGGTTACTTCCGCTGTTCTTAAAGAATGTTTTCAAGAATTAAAAAATGAAAAAGTTAAAATGGAAGGAATTGTACTGAAGCCAAATATGATTTTAAATGGAGCAGACTCTGGATTAAAAAATGAACCAGCAATTGTTGCCGCCAAAACTTTAGAGTGTTTAAAGAATAATGTTCCTAAAGAAGTTCCTGGTATTGCGTTCCTGTCAGGAGGGCAAAGTGAACTTGAGGCAACTACTAATCTCAATGAAATTAATAGAATAAACGATACTAAGTTAATATTTACATTTTCTTATGGAAGAGCATTACAACAAGGTGCTCTAAAACAATGGGCAAAAGATATTCACGACAAAAAGGCTACTCAATCTGTTTTTAGTCACAGAGCTTATATGAACAGTCTTGCAGCCACAGGAAGTTGGAAGCAAGATAAAGAAGTATTGTCATAATAGATTGTTAAAAAAAAACATTTATCTAATTACTCCCAACACACTCAATAAATCTTTTTATTACTTTCTTCCAAAGTTGTTAAAAACAAAACGTATCAAATATCTTCAAATACTGTCTCTTATACACATCTGACGCTGCCGACGA
>OJBZ01000230.1_pt1 | contig 35974 bp, 33 predicted proteins | sample 1591671 | NCBI WGS metagenome assembly OJBZ01 (sample SAMN05416850, study PRJEB24817) | seawater metagenome | isolation source: Sea water | place: Canada:Atlantic | collected 2013-07
GTCAAAGATACCCCCTAAGCGCGTCGGTGCGCTCGCGGATATCTTTTATCGCATTGGTAACGGGGTTTACTTCAAACATAGTCCGCTTATCAACTGTAAAATAAGACCGCGGATAGTACCGAATTTGGACGAAATTTGATAGGGGCTTTGAGAAATAAAACAGTCGCCTGAACAGGTTTATTTAGCGACTTGGTAAGAATTTCATTAACCCGATAATGGGTGTCATATCTAAAAAAACAAATTCCAGAGTCCTATAAGATGAAGAGCATGGTTAGGACAAAGGCAAAATCTAGAATAAAAAGTTAAAAGTGTACGAACCTAGTGAGTGTATTTGTCGTCTTTAATAATTAATACACACTGTTATAGTGACATCGAATGAAACTGTGCTGCCATACTAACAACAAAATCAATACTTATCGTTACAATAATAGCCCCAAAAGCCGCGCCAAGATTAGTAACAGTATTAGTAAGAAAACGGCTACCATACGACATGGACTCTGTACTTTTTCAAGTGATGTATTACGTGCCCTACTGGATTTTTTGAGGGCCTTATTGAAAGGACTTATTGAATTAATTTTGCGGTATTTATGAGCAAATCTACAGCGTTAACTTTAGACATGATTAACCTGCTCGCACTGCAAGCAAAGCATGGTGATGACCATGCATTTAATATGCTCTACACGCACTTTTTCATACCTATGAAGCGCTTTGCGTTTGTGCGGGTTAACGACAATATGTTAGCCGAAGATCTTGTACAAAATGTGTGGTTAAAAATCAGTAAGAGAATTAAAACGCTTGACGATATCACCCTGTTTAGAAGCTGGTTATTCAAAGCACTGAAGTGGGAAATTTCTGACTCGGTGAAAAGCAGTAAAAATAAAATATTAGCAAATAGCGCTCATGAAGACGCTAGCGACTCTCAAGTAGCAGACCAAGCTTTGGACATGGGCCAGCTTATGCCAATACTAGCAGGCTTGCCTGCATCTGAAGCTGACGTAGTAGAGCTTCATTACTTAAATGGGCTTTCAGTTCAGGAAACCGCGCTTGCGCTGGATGTTCCAGAAGGAACCGTTAAATCACGGTTATCACGCGCAAGAGAAACGCTTCGCACTTCTATATACGAGGAATCTAACTATGAACTTTGAACAAAAGCTAAAACAAGATCTTAATAAGCAATCAGAAGAACTTGACTCATTAATGAGTGAAAACAAAAGTTTAGGCGGTTACCTTAAACTAGGTTTCAGTAGCAACATGGGCTGGATGATGAAAGCAGCTTACGGCTTAGGTGTACTATTTTCTATTGCTCTTTTTTACACTGGCTATCAGTTTTTTACGGTTCACCAGAATGAGCAAGTATTCTGGGGGGTATTATTAATACTGAGCTTTCAGGCACAAATTGCGACCAAACTATGGATTTACATGCAAACCAACAGAATGTATATCTCAAAAGAATTGCGCTTGCTTGCCGCGCGTAATTCATGAGTTAGTAGCCAGCAATGAACCTGCTCGCTACGCTTTTAAAATGTCGTAAACCCTCTTTTTAAAAGCTAACTATTTTTTCGAACGATCAGTTCAGATGCTGTCTGGCTTTCTCGCTTTTTGAAAACCTACCCAGCCAGCCATTGCGCTTGCGCTGGTTAAGAAGGTGCCCCACGCCCAATCCACCACGGTTATAAACAGCGTAAAGCCTTCAACAATACTGTAGTTGGTTAGGTTATAAGCACCATAACTGGCGAGCCCAAGCAGCGCTCCATCAATACCTGCGTAGTAAAGTGGTTTATCTCTGTTCGCCACTACGGCTAATACAAAGACGACAAAACCATACATTAAATAGAACACCACCCAAGGCCAGGTAATATAGTTTTCCCGCAGTAAGGTCGCCATTTCAGTGGTATACCAATCTCGGGCTATCCAACCTAGCCATAATGCATCTAACACACCAAAGCACAATAAAATAGCCAGTATCGACAGCAAAATACTGGAAGAAAACGTAATAATTTTTTGTAGCATGAACTCACGTTCCATTCATAAACAAGCGTAGTTTTTCAGTGTGTCATGTCTATGAATAAAATAGCAATATGAAAAATTGGTGCCCTCACAACCCTAGTTCAATCTTACCGCTAGATAGCTAACTTTCCCTTCAGATGATTGGGGAAGAAAATATAAACCACCGTACAAAAAGTATTGAGTGCCATGTACTTTTACTGGCTGCGCATCTTCGGGAAGGACATCATAGCGCTTGCCTGCTTCATACTCGTTGGTTTCTGCTCGCGGCCACTCAACAGGAGCCTTCACTACGATATACTCACCATCTATGCGCTTGTAGTACACCCCCTCTACGACATAGTAAGTTTCCCCATCGACAAAAATAGTATCAGGGTGGTCAGGCAGGGTGTGAATGATGACACCAGGGGGTGGAAGCACTACCGTAAAATCGCCCCCCATTTTGCGATAATACACACCATTTCTATATCGATAGTCTATGCCTCGATGGCGGATAAAGGCAGCGTCTTTAGGTAAGTGCTTCACCCTATGCCCCGGCTCATATCGCGGAGATGCAAGCACGGCGACAGCAACCCCTGCCGCAATGCCAGCGCCGATACTTAGTGCGGCATTTCCACCGTGAAAGCCGCCACGAGCACCACCTCCATGCAGCGGCACCGCACACGCGCTTAGCAAAGTGATTGAGCAAATAATGGGTATTAAGCGTAATTTCATAAGTAGTTTCATAAAGTATTACTCCCAACAAATTAAGAGTACGGCGACTATGCCGTGCACTTAGTTATATGGGGGTATAGACCAACACAAGAACAGAACCACTTATGCCTTTACCTAACATTTACAAGGCTTACACCATTTACTCACTCGTCCCCGACATAGCGATATCTACTGCACTTTTCCCCATGGTTTGTTCACCTACATACTGAGGATCGAAAGCCGTTCTAGAGAATATCTTTCTGACTAAGGGCTCAAAGTGTGAGAGTGGTTTAGTTGGGTAATCAGGGTCGAATGACGACTGATCCCACTTTTCACAAAAATCCACACAAGCTTGATACCAAGGGTGATCTTTTAAATAGTCGCGCTCATTCGGATCGCCCCCTAAAAAGTGGGCGTAGTACACGTTTTGAAATAACCCATGCTGGTTGATAATCCAAGTTACTTCGGGGCGTACGTAGGGGCGCAAAATTGAAGCCGCGTATTGTGAGTGATTGTGCGGCGCTAAGTCATCACCAAGATCATGGATAAGTGCCGCGACTATCATTTCCTCATCGGCACCATCGGCTTCAGCACGAGTTGCTGATTGTAGTGAGTGTCCAAGCCGTGAAACCTGATAACCCGATAAGGTGTTCTCTAAATTTTTAAGCGCTTCCAATATTCTATCGGGCAAGCCTTTCGCGTATTCATCTTCATGTTTGGTAAGAAACAAATACTCTTCTTTTGTTCCGTCTTTCATTTGGCGAAATTGAACAGTTTCCATTTCTTAACCTCTCATTTCTGCTGTTTCTGCTGTAGCTTTGCTATTAACTATTTTAAACTCACCGTTCGTATTTTCTGCTTCGAGTTCATCCTGGATGCGAATAGAGCTTTGCTTTCTTTTAAGCGCATTGTAACGGCCTTTCGGCGCATCAATATCAATATAAGCGCCTTGCAGGTGACGTCGCCCCTCGCTCGGGTCGAACCCGGTGCGCCCATGTAATACGCGGGTGTTGTGGAACATCTGCAATTGCCCCGGCTCTAATCTGAAGCGCCATTCGTATTCAGGCGAACATAACAACTGCCCCAAACGTTTACGGGCTCGATGAAATATAATCATGTCTTCATCTTGTAACAACGGCAAATAGTCCAAGCGAGGGCTGTATGCGATACCCGTAATTCTGCCACTAGGGTCAGACTCAATCATGGTACGTCTTTCTATCAAATCAACATCGTTGTCGTAATAACGGTAACGAACAGGTACCTTGCAAAGCAGGGCGAAACCTTCCGGATCTTCCTTTTTCAGCTGTTCTAAAACTGACAAGCTATCGACCAACGTCGACAATCCTTCGGTAGTCTGATTTTCTAAACAATGCAGAAGTTGAATACCCGGCATGGGGTTACGGTAAGGGTTGTCAGTATGCGGCCCTAACGGCACAGAGCGATAGGCAAGATCGTTCGAATTTGGACGGGTAAATACCTCGAAGTACTTACCAAAGTTAGTTTCCCTTACATGCCCAAATAAATTTGCTACTTCTAATACCGCGTCGGATTCAGTAGGCACGTTATCAACAATTAATACGCCGTAGGTTAAAAATATTTCTATTCCTTTAATTAAACCCTCTTGTGATTTCAATGTAGCTAAATCAATATGAAACAATGACTTGTCTACATCGCTTTTCCACGCTATATCGTTAGGCGCACCGTCCCAAACATCGAAGTCGGCAGCGAACTCATTCAAATCGTACTCACCTGAATACCCGTCACTAAACGTAAGGTTAGCTAGGGTATTGTGCTTCTTTTCTACCTTGGTCAGCGACACATTTTCATCTAGCTGATGTGGGTCAAAAAAGCGCTGTTTGGTGGTTTTATCAAGATTTTCAGAATCTTGGCAACGCTCTCGAAGCCACAATGCGGGTAAAGGATAGTGTTGTCCATTTACAATCGCTGACACGGAAGCATTCGCTTCGTTGATAACATAGTCTATTTGCTGCACGAGAATCTCCCTTAAAAATCAATAAGAGAAGTATCAAGTAATCGTGGTTTATATTACAGTAGCAAAGCCTTATAGCTAACATGCAAATTAGTAATAATGAAAGAATCTGAGTTACCTACCCTTAACGGCTTATTGTGTTTTGAAGCAACGGTAAGACATGGCTCTATGACATTAGCAGCGGAAGATCTTGGTATTACACAGCCATTGGTATCCCAAAGAATTCGCGCCCTGGAAGATGTGGTAGGTGGTATTTTAATTGACCGTAGTAAGAAACCCGTTACCCCTACCGTTGAAGGGCTTAAGTATTACAACGAGTTAAGAGGCTCTACATCATCTATTCTGCGTGCTACTGATAATGCTCGTAAAGATTTTCGCGATACAAAAACAAAGATATCTATTAGTGCCTATTTTGGCTTTGCGTTTCACTGGATAATGCCTAGGCTACAACGTTTACAACAAGCCTTTCCTGTTTATCTTTTTGAAATCCAACCCACGAATAGCTTAAGCGACCTCACCACTGCACATGCAGATATATTATTTCACTTCTCATCAAAAATTGGTAAATACCAGTTTGAAAAGATGTTAATTCCCGAAGTGGTTTTCCCGGTTTGCTCTCCGGATTTCGCTATTAATCATGGTTTAAAGGCCGGCCAAATGCTTAGTGACCTTAGAAACCTTCCTCTACTGCATAAAGATGTAGATGATTCTAGGTGGTTAAATTGGCAACGCTGGGCACAAGCGTTAAATGTGAAGCCTTCTTCTAGTCCAATTTTATTTCGTTACAACAATTACCCCCTTATTGTTGAAGCGGCAATTGGCGGGCATGGTCTCTGTTTAGGATGGGAAGGGTTAATAAACCCTTTTATAGAAGATGGTAAACTTGTTGAGTTAGGGCCGCGATTAAAATCTGAAACTCGGGGATATCAGATTTGTTCAGACCAATATGCTAACTTTGCAATAGGTAATGTGATCAAGTGGTTTATTAATGAAGTAGAGCAAGACTAAATTACAAAAGGCTAGATTGAGAAAAAATAGAGGCGACGATTTGTCGCCCCCTCGCCTGAGCACTAGCCCTACCTTATAGAACCTGTGCGGTCATTTTCATCGTTAATTCAGCGGTTTGTTTACCCAAGTTTTTAAGTTGTTTGATGGTTTTCTCGTCGGTTACTACGCCATTGTTATCCATTAAGGTATTCACTTTGGCTACAGCAAGTTGTGCTGGTAACACCGTAACGCCTATGTTTGCCAATAGCATGCGTAAAACCACTAATACTCTCATTCCGCCCAAACCGCCGGCAGATGCAGCCATAATCCCTGCCGTCTTGCCTTTAAAAGCCTGCATGGGTTTATCACCTTCTTCCATGCGAGTAGCCCAATCTATGGCATTTTTAAGTAGTGCAGGATAACTCGAATTGTACTCTGGAGAAGCAATTAAGAAACCATCATGTTCAGTTAACAGCTGCTTGAAGGCTCTTGCATTTTCTGGCACGCCAGACACTTTCTCTTCATCTTCATTAAACAGAGGCATTGGATAATCGGCTAGATTAACCACAGTTACTTTGGCGCCCGACTCCCGAGCTCCTTCAGCTGCAACCGTGAGTATCGCTTGATTAAAAGAGCCGTTCCGTGTGCTTCCAGCAAAAGCAAGTAGCTTCGTCATAATATAAATTCCTGTATTGGTGTCATTACAAATTTAACGTGCCGTTGCGGATACATTACTACATTATTGAACATAAAAATGCGAAGGGCGGGCCTATTAATTAAACGTTACTGTAAAATAGTTCCCTACTCTATTAGTAAACAAGTCGTGACGCATTCAATAAAATTTAGTTAAAGCAACACGTTAATCATAGTTAACGCTTTTATAGTATTATTACTATACTTACCCCAGTTGCCAGTGCGCTTGCAATACAACCAAAGATAACGCACGGTTTGCTATGTTTATACACTACGATAAATCTTACATTTTTCGTAGTCACCTTCGTAAAATGGATTTATAAAAAATTACATGGCGTATCTTTTTCAAACACTGCAGTCGAGAATAATTCTTCTCATCATTATGGTTGCCCTACCAGGGTTGATTGGTGTTTTTTACGACTCATACGTTGAAAGAGAGCGCGCTGTAGAAGCTGCCATAAGCCAATCGGTTAATACCGCCCAAGCCACTTCAAAATTCCAATCTGCGCTTATTGATAAAACACGTATTTTTCTGCAAAACCTTGCCAGCTTCGATGCGGTTAAAAATCCAAACTCCCAAGCATGCAGTGCATTTCTTGCCGATGTACTTAAGGTAAATAGTAACTATATTAACCTCGGCGTACCACGGGCAGATGGCGAACTACTGTGTAACGCCCACCCCATAAAAACCCCCGTAAATGTCTTCGATCGCGCTTACATTCAAGAGGCGCTAGCTACTCGTGAATTTTCGATAGGTGAATTTCAAATAGACCGAGCAACTAACCTTACCAGTGTGAATTTTGCCTATCCGGTAATGAACACTACAAACGATTCTGTGGTGGCGTTAGTGGTAGCGGTTATCTCACTAGAATGGTGGAGTGAAGCACTCTCTGAGTCCCATTTACCTGATAATACCGTGGCTTACATTACCGATAGCGAGAATAAAATTGTTGCCGCATATCCAACGAACAATAGCCTCTTAGGGACCCCATTAAACACCTCCAGCGCTGCAATAGATAGTTCCAATACTGCAACTAATTCCAGCGCCTTTGTTAGCAATGCCCCCTATCAACGGGTTTATGTAAAACGCCCATTATTTGAAGATGGCAAGCAAATCAATATCACGGTGGGCATTCCTCTTAAACAAACCCTTGAAGCCATTAATAAACGATTGATTAAAACGGCGGGAATTTTGACCGCGATAGTCATGCTACTTGTAGGTGTCTCAGTATGGGGGGTGCGAAGAAATGTACTGAAACCAATACGCACTTTACTTCAATCTACTAAAGCTCTTGCTGAGGGCAAAGAGGTAAGCGACGCGCCGATGCATGGTAGTGTTGAGTTGGTTAAACTACAGCAACGCTTCACTTCGATGGCAAAAACACGGCTTGAGGCAGAAAAACGACTCATCGATAGCCAAGCTTCCTTGCTGGAAAGTAAAAATATATTAGCAAGTCATATCGAAAATACGCCTTTAGGGTGCATAGCCTGGGATCCTCAGCTTATCTGTACCGATTGGAATAAATCGGCAGAATTTATTTTTGGCTATAAAAAAGAAGAAGCGATTGGTAAACATGCCTCGGAGCTCATTATCCCCCCTGAACTTCAAACGGAAATAGACAACGGATTCGCTCAACTGCTTAAGAAAAAGGCGCCAAAGCGAAAAATAAATAAAAACGTTACTAAACTACGTCACCCAATAATCTGCGAATGGTATAGCACTCCTATTCTTGACCTAGCTGGCAATGTGATAAGCGTAACCTCGTTAGTTCAGGACATAACTAAGAACAAGCATCTAGAAGAAAAACTAAAATTATCAGCAAGTGTGTTTTCTCACGCAAGAGAAGGCATATTCATCACAGATAGCGACGCCAATATTATAGATGTGAACGAAACCTTCGTTGATATAACAGGCTATGAGCGAAACGAAGTGTTAGGCAAAAAGCCCAATATGTTTAAATCTGGAAAGCAGTCTCCTGAGTTCTACCGTCACCTATGGGCATCTATTATAAGCAAAGGCTATTGGGCGGGAGAAATTTGGAATAAACGTAAAAATCATGAAGTTTACGCTCAACTTTTAACCATTAGCGCGGTTAATGATGATGAAGGTAATGTTAAGAATTACATCGCTATATTTAGCGATATTTCTGAAGCCAAAGAACAGCAATATAAATTAGAGCATATGGCGCATTATGACGTGTTAACTAATTTGCCTAACCGCTCATTGCTTGCTGAGAGACTAGATAAAACACTGGCCCAGTGTAAATCTGACAGGGGGTTTGTGGCAGTCGCCCTACTCGATTTAGATGGTTTCAAAGAAATAAATGATAACTTCGGCCATAGTGTAGGTGATGAACTACTTGTCATTTTGGCTCACCGCTTAAAAGGAACATTGCGAGAAACTGACACTATTTCACGCTTTGGAGGTGACGAGTTTGTTGCGGTATTGGCCAACCTAAAGCAAGTTCAAGATTTTGCTGCCATCGTTAAGAATATGCTCAGAGTCGCATCTGAACCGGTAAAAATTGGTGAGCATCAACTTAAAGTATCTGCCAGTATCGGGGTAACGCTTTACCCTGCAGACAACACCGATGCCGACCAGCTTATCCGCCACGCTGACCAAGCGATGTATGTGGCAAAACAGAAAGGTAAAAATTGCTATCACCTATTTGATATAGAGTCTGAGGACGCCATAAAAGCACGTCATGAAATACTCCAGAGTATAACAACAGCCTTACACAACAGAGAGTTCGTGCTTTACTATCAACCGAAAGTGAATATGCGCACTGGAGAAATTATTGGCGCAGAGGCCCTTATTCGTTGGAAACATCCTGTTGACGGCATACTTTCCCCTGCAGCTTTTTTACCTTTTATTGAAAATCACCAGCTCAGTATAGACATTGGTGAATGGGTTATCGAAGAATCATTGCAGCAATTTAGTCGCTGGAAGGAATTAGGGGTTCATATTCCCATTAGTGTGAATATTTCTGCGTTGCAGATTCAGCAAAGAAACTTTCCTATTCGCTTATCTCGTCTGTTGGCTAAAGTTCCCAATGTTCCCCCTGAAGCGTTTCAGTTAGAAGTATTAGAAACCAGTAAGCTAGGCGATATTAAAAAAGTCGCGGAAATTATGGATGATTGCGTAAAACTAGGGGTCACGTTTGCCATTGATGACTTTGGAACCGGTTATTCCTCTCTCACTTACTTAAGACGATTGCCGGCAAAGGTCATCAAGGTAGACCAAACCTTTGTGCGTGATATGTTAATCGATCCTGAAGATAGAACTATTGTAGTGGGGGTTATCGCCCTAGCCAAATCATTTAATCGCAGTGTTATTGCTGAAGGGGTGGAAACTATTGCCCATGGCACATCGTTATTAAATTTAGGCTGCGAGCTAGCACAAGGGTACGGTATAGCTCGGCCTATGCCCGCCACTGATATGCCTGAATGGATAGCACATTGGTCCACTAAAACCGAGTGGAAATCTCCTACACCACAGCTTCTCGACAACGAGGCATAAAAAAGCCGACACGAGTGTCAGCTTTTTTAAGTAAAAACATAGGTATTGCATGCTGAATATGTGCATTCGCAAATATTCAGCCGATATCGCTTACGCTATCTGAATTACATTTTTTCCAATGTTTCGATACCAAGCAAGTTCAACCCTTGGCTTAACGTATTGGCAACTAGCGCTGATAAAGCAAGACGACTGTCTCTTACTTTCAAATCGATGCCGTCTTTTAACATTGGGCAGGCTTCGTAGAAGCTCATGAAGGCGCTAGCTAGTTCGTACAAGTATGTACACAACACATGTGGCGTGGCATCACGTGATACCAAGCCTACCACCTCTTCAAACTGCAATAACAGTACCGACAAAGCATGCTCTTGTTTTTCAACAATATTGATATCTACTGGCATGGTTTCAATAGCAACACCTGCTTTTCTGAATAAGCTTTTAACCCGCGTGTAAGCGTATTGCAAATACGGGGCAGTATTACCTTCGAAGCTCAACATGGTGTCCCAGTTAAACATATAGTCAGTGGTACGGTTTTTACTTAAATCGGCATATTTTACTGCGCCGATACCTACTTTACGGGCAACTTCGGCTAATTCATCTTCTGATAAGTCGTTGTCACGTTCGGCAATCAATTTACCTGCACGTTCTACTGCTTCATCTAATAATTCAACCAGTTTAACCGTACCGCCGGTACGGGTTTTAAACGGCTTACCATCACTGCCTAACATCATGCCAAATGGGCAGTGTTCATAGGTTTGTGCCTCTTCCATGAATCCCGCTTTACGACCTACTATTTCGGTTTGCTTGAAATGTAGCGCTTGGCGAGCATCAGTAAGAATAAGCGTTCTGTCGGCGTTTAACGTACCACTACGATAGCGCATGGCGGCCAAGTCTGTGGTGGCATATAAATATCCGCCACCGGATTTTTGTACAATATAAACCGCAGGATTGCCTTCTTTGTCGGCCAACTCAGGAATAAATACTACTTGAGCGCCTTGATCTTCTACTGCTATACCTTTTTCTTTTAACTCGCTTATCACGTTAGCTAAATCGTGGTTATAGGCAGACTCACCCATAATATCAGCACGGGTTAAGCTTACGTTTAATTTCTTATAAACGTCTTCAGAGTGTGCAATAGACACATCAATGAATTTTTCCCATAAGCTCAGGCACTTTTCATCACCGCCTTGAAGCTTAACCACGTATTCTCGGGCACGATCGGCAAAGCCTTCTTCGTCATCAAAACGCACTTTGGCTTCACGGTAAAAGTCTTCTAAATCGGATAACGCCGTTTCAGCCACTTCTTGTTCCAGTTTGTCTGACAAATGCGCCAACAACATACCAAACTGCGTCCCCCAATCACCCATGTGATTTTGGCGAATGACTTTATGACCTAAAAACTCCAACACTTTAACTACAGCGTCACCAATAATGGTGGTACGTAAGTGCCCTACGTGCATTTCTTTGGCTAGGTTTGGAGAAGAGTAATCGACCACTACGGTTTGCTCTGGCGATTTTGCTACACCAATACGTGGGTCGTGTAGCGCTAGCTCACACTGATTTGCCAGCCACTCGTTGTTCAAATGGACATTGATAAAACCAGGGCCAGCCACTTCTAGTTTACTGGCTACATCGTCAAGTTTTACAATCTCAACAATCTTTTCTGCAATATCGCGAGGCTTTTGTCTAAGTTGTTTCGCCAACGCCATTGCGCCATTGAATTGATATTCACCAAATTCAGGACGAACACTGCGCGATACTGGAATAGGTGCGTTTTCAACACCCATTGTTTCTAAAGCTTCACTAAATCGATTAATTAATAATGCATGTATATTCATAGTTGTTCTTTATCTTAATTTTCGCGCGTGTTTTTAAATTCGATGTCTGGAAAACGTTCTTGAGACAGCTGTAAGTTCACTCTAGTAGGTGCGATATAGGTAAGATTATCGCCACCATCTAGTGCAAGGTTTTGCTCACCCTTGCGGCGGAACTCATCCAGCTTTTTCTCGTCTTTACAGTACACCCATCGGGCTGTATTTACGTTAATGTGCTCGTACAACGCATCAACATTGTATTCTGCCTTCAAGCGGGCGACGACCACATCAAACTGAAGCACACCTACCGCACCTACAATTAGGTCATTATTGGCAAGTGGCCTAAATACCTGTACTGCACCTTCTTCAGAAAGCTGGATAAGGCCTTTTAACAATTGCTTCTGTTTTAGCGGATCTCGCAATCGAATGCGCTTAAATAATTCTGGTGCGAAGTTAGGAATACCACTGAAGCGATAGTTATCGCCTGAGGTGAAGGTATCGCCAATTCGAATGGTACCGTGGTTATGCAGGCCAATAATATCTCCCGCATACGCCTCTTCAAGCAAGGCTCTATCACCGGCCAAAAAGGTTAATGCATCAGAAATACGCACGTCTTTACCAAGTCGTGAGTGGCGCATTTTCATGCCCTTCTCGTACTTGCCAGACACAATACGGCAAAACGCGATACGGTCACGGTGCTTAGGATCCATGTTCGCCTGTATTTTGAATACAAAACCACTGAACTTGGTATCTGTCGATTCAACGGGGCTTTCGTCGGTCTCACGGCCTTGGGGCGCAGGTGCCCATTCAACCATGCCATCAAGCATATGATCGACACCAAAGTTACCCAATGCGGTACCGAAAAAGACTGGCGTAAGCTGGCCGTCTAAAAAGAGCTCTTTATCAAAGTCATTTGATGCACCGCGCACAAGCTCTAGCTCGTCACGTAAAGTTTCAGCTAGGTCGCTGCCAATGGCATCTTCAAGTTCAGGGTTATCTAGCCCTTTTAAGATACGAACTTCTTGAATAGTGTGCCCATGGCCACTTTGATACAAAATGGTTTCATCACGATAAAGGTGATAAACCCCTTTAAAGCTTTTACCGCAACCGATTGGCCAGGTAATAGGTGCGCAGAGAATATCGAGTTCGCTCTCAACTTCATCCATCACTTCTAGTGGATCGCGAATATCGCGGTCAAGCTTGTTCATAAAGGTCAGGATAGGTGTGTCACGTAAACGAGTGACTTCCATCAACTTACGGGTTCTATCCTCTACCCCTTTCGCGGCATCGATAACCATTAAGCAAGAATCTACTGCGGTAAGTGTACGGTAGGTATCTTCCGAGAAATCTTCGTGTCCAGGCGTATCAAGTAAGTTAACCAGATGATCGTTGTAAGGAAATTGCATTACAGAGGTAGTTACAGATATACCACGCTCTTTTTCCATCTCCATCCAATCTGATTTAGCATGTTGGCCAGACTTTTTACCTTTTACCGTACCTGCAGTTTGCAGTGCGTTTCCGAACAACAGTACTTTTTCAGTAATGGTGGTTTTACCCGCATCTGGGTGCGAGATAATAGCGAACGTTCTTCGCTTATTGATTTCATTGATAAAATTATTCATTCTTTATTTGCCTGACCACCTCTGGGTGCCGTTAGGGGGGCCATAAAGTGATTCTTTGAATTTCTTGGTTGTGCTCAGATTTGCGAGATAGTAACAAAAAAAAGGAGGCGTTTCTGCCTCCTTTTTACTATGCGATTTTCTTGCATGCAGATATCTCTCGATCTCTGCCCCAACTTATTTCGCCTATTCCGTTTTCATCTGCCCACTGTTTAATCGCTCTTTTGATCTGCAGTGATATATCGCCATGACCAAGGTATACAACAATGTCTTTTTCTCCCTGGGTGTGAGCGTAAAATTTAAAGGTTTTACCTTCATGCTCTATTCGGATTAAGCGAGAGGGTATAAAAACTTCTAGCCTAGTTCCTTTTATGTTGTGCACGCTATAAGTCATCAGTATTTACCTACTGTATGGTTTTTATGGTTGAGTAGTAATATTTGACGCTGACATTACCTTCCTGGCTTGGTGCCACCATTACTACTCCTTTGGTGTCATTGCCGACGTAAACCGTAAACGTCAAATCAAAGGCTTTTGTGGTGCTGCTAACGTTCAAATCTCCCAGTCTGCAGTGCGCCCTACTCACATCGATAATGATTGCATCTGTCTCTGAGCTAATAACTTGAACACTACTTCGCTCAACTATTGAGGCTTCTATTCTTCGAATGTCGTTTTTACTTAGATCTAGGTATCCTTCTTCATCTAGGATCAAGTTTTCTGCACTGCTCGGTTTGAACCTGAATGTTTCCCGGTTTGCTCTGCCTGGGTAAGCTGTGACAATGCCATCGTTATCTAAAGTGAAATTCAACTTATCGATAATGTTTAGAATGTTGTTTTGCTCTACTGCAGCCACATCAATGTGAACTGTTGAAGACTCGCTTGCCTGGTCATCATCGTCAATAACCACCAAATCAAAGGAGATCCTTTGCGCGGACTCTTTGCTCGGTGCTATAAATTCAGGGCGTATCGCATTGGGGTCATCTAGCGCTACGTCATCACCCGCCACTTGCACCCAACCTCTAGCGACTATCGTACCGTCTGGATCTGATGAAAAAGAGGAGTCTAGGATTACTCTAGCTCCCGCCGCCACTGATTGATTGGGGCCAGCGTTGGCGGTTGGTGGGGTGTTAATCCCTTCAGTTATCGCCGTGAAGATCGCATTAGCTGCGCCACTTAACTGCGCATCAGTTTGTAAATGGACTCCATCGCCGCCAGTGTTGGCAATATCAAGAGGCCTTAAATCCCCACCATCAAAACAACTTGCATTACCAGCAACTAGTGATGCGAAAGCTGCTCTTATATCGTCGTTACCTGGATAGTTGATTTTCGGAAAGTTCACTAAATAAGTGTTAACACCGAAATCAGTCTTTTTGTCATCAATAAATGAACCGTATTTAGTTTCAGCTTCGGCTTGAGGCATACTATTACTGGCATCAGTCTCACCCAGCAGTGTTATTGCGTACTCAAACCCACCAGTCAATGCAAACGCGCTGGTAATTCTAGGGTACAAGTCACTAGCAGATTTAATCCATCGATTTACGCTTGTGCCGCCCTCAGCTACGTTAACAAACCCGTAGGTAATAGATTTGTTAGCATTGGCAAGTAAGCTTAAAAACTCCATTTGCCACGAACCGGCCGCTTGAGAATCTATACCCATTGGGTCAGAAGCGATTCCGAACGTGCTGCCTTTAAGGGCTACCGGAGTTTGAGCACCAGCCTCTAGAGTTAGTGATTGGTTGTTTAGTCCACGGCTAGCCATATTCGACTGGCCATCGCCAAGAATCCAAGCTACCGCCCGAAGTGTTATCTCTTTACTACTGTAGCTAACGCCATCAGCGTATATATCGACTCGAACAACTTGAGTGCTAGTCACTGTGATAGAGCCGCTAAAACTAGTGCTGGGCGATGAATCTAATGTTTGGTATGCGCCGCCATCTAAACTGTAGCGAATGGCCGCATTTGCGGGCAAATCAGAAACAACCCCGCTTACAGTATACGTATGTTGATTGCTTGCGTTCCGCTGCATGTATCTATTCTGTTCAGCAGGGCTTGATATAGCTAATGATGGCGAAGCGCCTGAAGAGCTTGATGCCTCTCCTTTTAAGCTATATAAAATAGCGTAAGGTAAATCAGTTGATAATACTGTTTCCGAAATGGTAGCGGTGTAATCAGATGCGCCACCATTCCATTTAGCGTCACTAGTGTTAGCCTGTGAAGCCCTTGACAATCTCGCGCCGTTATTTGGCACAAAAAATGAAATCAAATCACCGGAAACTAAATCAAGGGGCGAATCTAACGCAACATCATCATTAACCCCTGTGCTTAAACTAGGTAGTGACGATTGAGCAATAAACTGCAATGAGCCATCTACAAGACGCCATTGCTTAATTTTTAATCCCGCACCGCCTTCAAACATTTCTATATTTAATGAGGTGGCAACACCGGACGTTTGAACCGTGTGAGAATAGGAAAAGAAATCACGACCCGGCGCCGAGTCGCCGCCGGAATAACTACCGACAGAATCAGCCGCAGAAAAAGAATCAAAACCAGATAGCAATACTTCGACAATCGGATCAGTTTCTTCGGCGGGTGTGCCATTTGCGCGAAAAGCAATCTCGTATGCCAACCCACTCGATATTGTGGATTCAGAAATGTTTGCCGTGTAATCTGAGGCCGATCCCCCATTCCATTTTATTGAGTCAGCCGCCGCCGCCGCTCTGCCAACACGCCCATTATTCGCAGCGATGTGAATGCCAATTATATCCCCCGCCAAAACATCGAGTGGGGTTTCTAGTGAAACACCGTTATTTACGCCCGTAGTAAGCGCTGGCAATGACGATTCTGAAATGTAATTTAAACTGCTACCAGCAACACGCCATACTTTTATTGTTAAACCACCAGATGTAGCCGCTTCAAGCATGTTTATATCAATGGTGCTTATGGTTCCTTCCAACGTGACAGGCTTGGAATAATTAAAAAACTCACGACCTGGCGATGATTCGCCACCAGAAAGCCCACCCTCATCAACAGCGGGTAAAGTATTGAAGCCAGCTAAAGTGCTCATTGATTTCTCTCTATACTGTAATTAAAACTGTGTTCGACCAAGCACCCACAAGCGCGCCGTTTAAGCAGCGGCATCGTAATTCGTAAGCACCTGAATTTAATTGAAGCGTTCTTTTGAATGCGCCTAATACGCCAGGCAGGTCAACATCGGGAACCGCTAATGTTTGCCATGTGGCACCACTATAGGTGGAGTATTCAAACTCCATATCCGTCATCGCTACGCGGCCTAAATCATCAATGGTGGGATATGTTTTTAATAAGCTAATGCTTTCTCTGTGAAGACCGATAGCACCGGCAGTGGGAAAGTAAGTGTGGTCGGCATTAACCTGATCATCCATTTGCCTATGCGTAGAACAGCGAATGCCATCGACTTGGCAGTTCCAAATGCTCGTAAGCGAATAAGAATGTGTCGGGCCAAAAGATTCTTTATTGCCATCTTCACGAATGAAGTCACTGTTACAAACTAAGCCAGTACCGACATTGTGTATTCTGAATTGGCGGTATGCGCCAATAAATGTTGAATGGTTAACCTCGGTTCGTATTTTGTTATCTATGACACCATCCGCAGAACCTTGACCATACATACCTAAAATGCTGGATTTAGCGTTAAACGATCTATCATCAGCTCCACCATTCAGCACAATTACATCGATGTTTATGTTGTAGTTGCTTAGGTTACTTGTTTTGTACAGGTCGCACGTTACGTAGCATAACTGAATCTTTTCAAAGTACGGCCCGTGATTCATGTTAGACATTACCGCTGTTTGGAATTGCTCAAAATCTCCGGTGTAACCACCAAGGACATCCAAGCGCCAAACTTCAAGGTTTGTTCCACCACGAAGGTTTAGTGCTGATTTATTGCCAACTGAATAAGCGTTTTCAACTAAATAGTGACCACCATCATTGTCGTAATAACCATCCCTAGCCGCGTAGTTTAACTCACCCGTCAAAGTAACCCTTGGCGTAGAGCTATCGCTTAACCTCTCTATAGGATCTAAGAACCAATCGAGGTGAACGTCATTCCCTTCTACTGAAGCTTCAAGTAAAGGAACGGCTGGTGTCTCAGTTCTAATTAGTTTACGCACATAGATATTAAGCACATCGCCTGTGTAGCTTTGCCCTTTAACGGTTACGCTATTGGCGTTAGCTGGCGCACGAATAAGCCATACTTCTGTGCCCTCTAAACTATGGCTGTATTGACCCTGTGCGCTGCCTATTGAAGGTATTACGCCCCCAGTCGTTCTACCTTCCAACTTCAATGAGATTTGATAAATCTCACCTGCCTCAAAGTTGTAATTCGCGCTCAACGTTGAGTTTGAATTACTGCCAGTATATCGCTCACCGTCACGACTCCACCCAGCACCAGTAAAGCTATCAGGCTGCACTACTTTTGCGGTTACTTCAGGTGAGGCATTTATGATTATCTGGTGCGTATAGATATTGGTTTCAGTGGAATACCTAAAGAATGCGCTTTCGGTTTCCCCTGGGTCTAAATGTAAGTAAGCATCTCGCGGGTCAAATCTCACTGAGCCGTGAGGGGTGGCCGCTATAACTGCCCCACCTTCTAGTTCAACAACCGATTTAAAGGGTAACTCCGCACCTTGTATAGATACCGCATCCGCTAAATGCGGCATGTGCATGTAAGGCTGCGTCATTATCTGGTTTGCGTAAGCGGGGATCGTTTCTATTGTGAGCTCGGCTTTTTGACCGCTCCAACTTTCACCGATAGAAAGGTTCACGGTTTCGTTAAACAATTCACCATTGATAGTTACGTTATTTAGTATTGCCGTTGAACTACCTAGCGCGGTAATAAATGGCAAAGGGGCTTTGAATTGATAATCACCACCATTAATAGTAACTGTTGCGCCTTCCTCAAGCACAAAAACACCTAAAGCCCCATTTTCATCTAGCTGACAACCTGAGTTGTTTGCTTCGAGGGATTTGGCAACTCGGTAGGCATAACTATCTCCGCTCACCGCTCGTAGCCAATTAACTTGGCAATCCCGCATTGTTGACGGTTCGTGGAAATAAATACCGGCACCATTGCGCTCAGAAGTAAATCCTTTTAGATTTACCTCGCACATAGGGTTAAGCGCTAAACCGCTAAAGCCGTGAACCTTGAAGCTTCTCAACGTAACTTCATCGCCGGTTTCGATTTCAATGCCGTGATAAAGGTGCTGTGTTTCTCGATACTGATGATTCTCATTGATAATCTCGCCACCAATGATTTCCATATCGCTATGGCCAGAACGAATAACTACGCCTATATCACCGCTACCATTAACGAAAAGTCGCTGTGCGGAAACATTTGAAGAGCCTGCGGTTACGTCTAACGTTTTTTGTGTAATGTTTAGCAGTGTTACGTTTCTAAGCTCCCAATCAAATAAACGGTACCCATCAGTTTCTATAAGTGGGGTATTATCAAGCACAGCGCCGTATAAACCCATGCCGGTAATATCTTTTGTGAGCCTAAAAACGGGGTTTGAGTCTTTTACTTTTAAGCCATAGAAGCGGTGGTAATCAGCGCCAAGGTGAATAAAATCCTTGTTAACTTTGATTATCCAAGGCGAGATATTTTCTAGGTTTACGTCTATTTCATTTGTACCAACTTGAAGGCCGAAGTAAAAAGAGTACGTAGCGCCAGAAACCCCATCTATAAAAAAATCCCAAGGGAGTACGCGGGGCGTCCAATCCCTTATGGCGTAAGGGTCGGCACCTATGAAAAAGCTATCACCTGGGTCTATTTTATATTTAACCACATCATCATCGTCGCTAGCGCCGGTTTCCCTTTTGTAAACACCCCCTACCGAATGCGATGTGTTAGCATCCGACCATTCTTCGCCTTCCGTCCACTCTTCTGGTGGGCTTATTCCTATACCAAACATCCTATTCATAATTAACAACCCTCATGCGTAGGCTTTCAATTTCTACCGTGCCGGTAATGGCCGAATTGTGCCTTTTTAGGTATATCCGTTCGTTTGTGATGTACTTGCCAATTTCAGAGTAATAAACAATATTCGGGTCACTGTTAGAAATAGTGAGGGCAAAGTCATTATCGATATTTGATTTGAGGATCACCTCCATTTCATATCCATCGAAATTACTACCAAAGAAGCGCAAGGCATCATCACTATCAACAGCGCCAGAAACCGTGAACAATTTCTTATTAGTTGCATCTTGTGACCAGCTAGGCCCCATCGACAAAGGCGTTTCGGGGGTGATGTCATTGCCGTACCAATAACCATCACTTCTCAAATAAAAATCACGAAACGGACTTACAGCCGTACCGCTGCCACTCGCGTAGTAAGCATCAATTGAATGGAAATGCGATTGGTCAGAGTCAAAGGTTTGCCAACGGCCATCCATTTCGATGTAATCAATAATGCCTTCGAAATCTCTTGCGATTTGAGACAGGCCGCTAACACTTTCAGTAATCGTATGCCATTGGTTATTCGCTAAAGTAGGGTTATTTGGAAGGCCATTGCCACCGCCACCAAGCGGGTACACTCGCATGGTAATAGTGCCTGTGTAGCTGCTATTCAACTGAATATACCGATTCGCTATCTTCACCATGAACTTGCGTTTTTCGATTGTGTTAGGAATAGAAAACCATCTATCGGTAAGCGCCACATGAACCAAGCCCCGAATATCATCAAATAGCATTTCGCGGCGGTTGTTTGGCGATTCAGTAGGGATGGTTTCCGTTAGTTTTAACTTGGGGTAGTCGATCAAACGATGTGTTAATGATGCTTCAGTTTTAACCGGTGGGCTTAACGCCTGTGTGCGCTTGTTATCAGTCTCGATATCCTCGGGTAATTGTTCCCGAGTAAGAGTACCGGTTACATTCTCAAAACTCGGCCAACCTTGAGCGTAAGCTGGCTTATCCGTTATCTCGCTGTATTTAGCCCAGCGTTTAACGAATTCAGGCAGTGTCGCTGCTACGATATCGCTCCACTTAACCTCTGTTAATGGATCTTCTTGCCCTTCTATGGTTGCTACAAATGCTTCATAGGCTGCACGGTTGTTATCGAGCGCCTGTAATAGCCAGTCGCCTAAACCAATAGGGATAAGCGCAGCCTGGACGTTTATTTGGTCTGCGTGCGGCCATTGCGCTGCTAGTGTTAGCGTGCGATTAATGGTGTCACCTGCAGTAACCGTTACAGGTAAAAAACCATTCAAAAAAAGTCGGCTACCTGGTGCGATAGCAAAATTTGAATCGTTGCTATTTATCTGCAGCGTGCTACTGCCATTTGTGATCGTTACGTCACTAAAGTCTCGCGCATAATTACTCACTACTGCGGCTCCTCTGTGATCAATAGCGATAGGGATTGGTGCGTAATAAAGTTGGGGTGTAGGTACCTTTGTTGATTAGATACCACTAGCCGATAGCTAAAGGTTCCCGTACTAGTCGAAGTGTCAGTAAATGTGGTGCCGTAGTTTGTGGTTTCCTTGACTACGCATTGAGTGCTTATCTCTGGCTCGTTAAGCTCTGTGTAGGTCATCTCGCCTACTACTTGCAACGTTTGAAGGGTTTCCCATCCTCCCCCGCCTAGAGATCGTTCTAGCTTCACCGTCGCTGATGGTGTTACCTGATCGCTAGTAGGGCACTCGTCGTCTGAATTCCATAAACCGCCCCATATAAAGCTAATATTGACAATCTTTGGATTGCCATTAGTTGTGAATGGTCCAACCGTTACACTGGGGTTGAGAGTCAATAAGGTAGAAGTGCCGGAGTTTTTCAGTATTCCCGATGAAATAGTGCCGCCAAAATAATCACTAATTGCATCTGCCCAGCGCATTGTCGCATTGGCTTTTGTTAAGTTGCCCCAGTCTGGCTCTCCGTTAGCGTCTAGAATTGGTGGGCCTTTCCATTCATGTAGGTTGTCGGGGCCAAACCCACGGTAATCTCTTATGTACATTACGTTTGGTGCTATGTTGATATCTCTGGTCGTTCTTAGAGTGCCTTTAAACTCTGTATCAGCGCCTATTTCTAGCTTGCCGGTTATCGTATTAAGCGAAAAGAAAACCACGCCGGCTTTGCTAGCGAATTTCAAACGATCCATGTATAGGTGTATGTCGCTGTTGCCATTACCGCCTGATATCTCTAGCCCTGTGAACTGCTCATTTTCGTCGATGATGCCAAGGTAATAAGCGGCCTCTAATTCTCCGAGGGAATTCTCAAGCGCTTGCATGAAGCTGATCACGTTGACTTCTTCGCCCTCGCCGTTAACAACCTTCACCTCTTGAAATGCTCGCGCTAAAGGTGCGCCAACTACCCATTCTCCTTCCTCGTTCTCATAGCCTATTTGCACGACGTTATTTTGAGATATTTGAGTTTGTACTGTCTCTTTACCTACTTGCTGTTTTAGTGCAATGATATTTGTTTGGTTAATTTGGTTAGCCTGGTCTACTGCAGTAAGTTGAAAAGACAGTTGTTGGTATTGGTCGCCGTTCTCACTGGTTGTCGCGCTCCATAGGCTCACGTCATTGGTAATATTATCGAGGTGCTCACCGAGTGCGACCGGCAAGCCTGGCCATTGAATTTGCGATATTACGTTTGGATCGACGACTTCTGCTGTGGTGCCTATTAGCCCTTCGACGGAAAAATAACGCCAATTTGGATCGCTTTGGTCGCCGTCCACTATCCGGTACCAGACGTATAAAACGCCGTCATGCGGGGTATTAGTTATTGTAATACTCGCGTTTCTACCGGCGTCGTATGCTTCATTAAAGTGCTCGTCTTCTGCACCATCAAAAGAATAGCGCCATTCGTATGTGGCGCTGTTGTGTGGCAGCGTTGGCCCTGTAATGATCACGCGCCCTGGTAAAATATTAACCACGACGCCTTCTATCGGCGTTGATGGTGATCCTATGTTTATAATTAATGCTGCTGCAGGGCTTGTTTTGAATCTGTTGCGCGCTGAAACCGCTACGAAGTATTCACCAATAGAAAGATTAGCTAGGCTTTGTTCGCGGCTCACTGGCGTGAAAGTAAGTTGTGTTTCTGGTGTGTTAGCGTCTTTATTGCTCACTGAAACAATATAATTAATTACGCTAGCCGGTGATAAATGATCCCAAGTTAAAACGCCATGACGCCAGCTATCGTCGTTTTTAGTCACGTACTGAAGGTTGTTAGGCGCCACTATTGCTGTTGCGTCGGGTAGCGTTGTATTAGGCGTTAGATCGCCTTCTGCGGCCTCAAAGTCATCAGGGTATATTTGAGGGCCATCTTCAATAAGGGTTAGCTTCGTCTGAATTTTAGCGGTGTCGAAGTTAATATCTTCTACTAAAAATTCTTTGTTTATGCCCGTTTCTGGATCTAAAAATTGGATATTGTTGCCAGGTACTATATCTAGGCGAATACCTGTTAATGGGTAGGATGCTGTGAAACCTGCACGGCTTCTTTCCATAGCCAGTTTAGCTAGTCGTTGAGCCTGGTGATCATTTGTCACCATGGTTAACCGTAAGCTTGACTCTAAATAAGCACCATCCGCTGCTCTGTACTCTGCGCTTGTGACAACGGGGGCGTTTGTCATTTGCCACTTTAAGTCGGGGCTTAAAAATTCAGACTTTGATACGTTTATTTTTTCTTTGTATGGTCTGTGCGGTCTGTACTCTGGATAGGTCGTAGCCTCATCAACGGCGATCACTGTGGTGGCCGGCCCTGCGTACATTGCGGGTTTTATATAAATCTTACCGCCCGAGCGATAAATTTTAGCGCCCATAGTGCCGTTTATTTCGGCTATAGCCTGGCTTTGTCTGATGCCGTTATTTATCACGCCGTTAACCGCAAAACGTTGACCGGATTGATCGTCACCATTGCTGTCTTTAAAGCTCACTAATTCATCGCAGTAGTTTGCGGCTTGCGCTAAAAAATCAATAGGGATTCGACGCTGAGGTACCTCTTTAGCTCCGTATGTTCTGAGGTAATGATATGAGCAAAGTACTGGGTTGTTTGACCATTCCCATGTGCTTTCGTCGTTATATCTATGGGCGCCAGAACCCCCGACAGTATCGTCTTTTCTTGGGTCGTAAACTTTATGTCCTTTGACGATAAATTTAATTTCATTTAAACCGTTAGGAAATAATTCATCATCTACCGGTGCTTTTACCGTCACATAGGTTTGGTTTCTGCCTATATGTTCCGAGGTCCACCCACTTATGTATTGGTTTGCTGTGGGGTCTACGCTGTCTTGATCGCCTAGGTGCTTGGTGATGGACACTCGACCTGCCACCTCGTCTGGCGTGTTGCCTTCTATCTCATATAGCTCTACTGATTCACATGGGTGCCCTACTAGGTGAAGCACCATTATGTGGAAGTCTTCGCCACCGATAGTAGGCTTCGCGTAGCCGACTATCTTTCCACCTACTAATCCTTTGCCATACACGATTTTTCTAACATCGTTTGCCGTGGTGTTTAGTGATTGGTCTGTGGTCGGGTCTGTGGCGTAGTCGCCCATATCTGGGACGAGTGCGTCAGCTAGGTACTTGGTAGCTAGGCCAACGATCCCACCAACTGCAACGGCTGTTATTATTGATGCCCCTAGTGCGCCTACTGTCGCGCCTACGGCTACGGCTACTGCTACTGGTGGCATGGAATCTCCCAGCAGCCTTTTATTTTATATTGAGGTAGTGAGGTGAGCCCTTCTTCGGTCACCACCCAAACTGATCCCCCCCACATGATCCCTACAGCCTCACCCATTTCTGTGTCTATGAGGCCAACATCGCCACGCTTAGCATGAAGGCGCGGTTTGAAGTCACCAAAAAGCTGAGTAAATGTGCCTCTAAGATCGCCGCCACCGTGCTTTTTAAGTGCTTTAAGAGATCCTTTTGCTGTGGAGTACTCCCCTTTAAAGGGCGCACCGAAGTCTTGACCTGTCATGGCTTCTATTGCGCCGGCCACAAATAAACAGCAATCGAATTTCCCCCACTCAAAGGGGGTGTTTCTATTGTCGGTGATATAGTTATTGAGTTGTGATGCCCAGTTTGGTTTTCTCATCGTGCGTACCGGCCTGTTTTTGTCGTTCGAGTGCTCGTTGTTCCGTAGTTAGTTTTAACGGGTAAGCTGGACAGAGGTGAACCCGCGATAATTTCCACTAGGTCAAAAAAGCGATCTCCTGGATATAAAAATTGCTGCGCCTGGTCGGTTGTTTTAACTATTTCTACCGGTTGCGCCCATCGTTCTAGCCAGTCGTTTATTGTTATATTTATAACGGCTGGCACTCCTGCTGATGGCTTTCCTCGCTTGATGGTCATGTCGACCATTTCAGCATCAATAAAGTAATCCGCACCGTCTATTATTTGTCGGTCTTCATCAAATGCGACCAGGTGCCCAAAGCAGTCACGCCCTGCGGGATCTTCGTTCATAGCTTCTGCTAGTAGCGATTGGTCTGTTACCTTGAGGGTTAGCGTGGTCCTGTTGCCGCTTGTCGAGGCGTTCTCGGTCACTGTGCCCATCCCCCCTAGTTCGCCTATACCTATGTAGCTTTCGCCGTTGTATATGCGCGTACCTAGCCCTGAATGAACACGAACCCAGCCACTAGGGAAGTCGAGCTCAAAGAAAGCTAAAAGGCGCGAGGGGGTCGCTTTTGCTGCTTGTATCATTGCTGAGGTGACAGCGCGCTCTATCATGCGAACGACTCCTCAAAATCTAGCGTTATATTTCTATAAACCCTGGCTTCACCTGAGAGTTGTTGGATTTGCTCTGGCTTGCTCCATCGGCCTATGGTTTTTAATGCGCTGGTGTCGCTTATGAGAGTTTCGTTATCTGATGGGGGTTCGCGTAGCTCGTTAGTGAATCTAAGTGTTGCATTGCCAAACTCGTCAGAGTGACAGTCTTCGTTTATTTCCATTAATTGAGAACCCACTAAGCATCGATCCATCGCTGCCGCTACTAGTTGGTTAGCGTTCCATCCGTCGGTTTCTAAAATTAAACCGTATTGATTGGCTCCTGCTACTCGAGGCACTCCTGCCCAAGTGCCAGCTTGCGTTTTAAATTTCGTATCATAAAGGCGAGACTGGTTGACCGATCCTCGTAGCTGAGATAGGTGCTGCTTCAAAAGCTTACCTTGGGCATTGGTCAGCACTTTGAATTGGTATTGAATTACCCACCGTTCACCTGGGTTTTCTATTACGTGATCAAAGCCTGAAAATGCACTTCGTGAAATTTGCGTGTTAAACATTGGAACAAATAAGCACTTACTTGCCGGCAGTGCTGGAAAGTCGAATATTTTTGTCATGCTGCTAATCCGTTGAGTCGTTGTGAAAGACTGCCGCCATTACTAAAGTCCTCTGCGATGGTTGCAAATGTCTGTTCTTGCGACTGCTCTATTTTGTCGCTGATCAGTTGTTCCATGCCTGGTGTAGCGTTGGTAGCGTCAATATTAATAATTGGCGAGTAGGTAACTGACTTGCCACCACCACCGCCGTTTTCGACGGTCTCGCGCATTTTGTCGAAGTTCTCGCGTTGGCGTGGGTTCATTACCATTTCATCACGGCGCAGCATGAATGTGCCTTCATTCGCTGCCGGCACTCTTGATAGTCCATCGTGCGCTTGGCCTGAATAGGTTGCCGACTGGATACTGGTTAGAATACTGGCTCCTGCTGCGGCTGCTTGTGCCATTGCTGGTATGTTAAGGGGCCAAGGCACAGCAAGCGCGTTACTAATAGCCGTTGATAGATTCAGTATTCCTTGTGCTACAGCAAAGCCTTTTGTTACTGCAAACATCACTTTATAAGCTTTTGATTGTTCGCCGGCAGCAACGCCTATAACTGATGTCAGTCCACTAAAAAAGTCCTGAGAATCACTTAAAATACTTGCTGATTTTTTTTCCTCCATGGATTTTAAGCGTTTTAGATGGTCTATTCTGGCTAACTCGATTAAAGCGAGTCCTTGTTCCTCTGTTATTTTCTTCTGCGCCATAGCTTCAGCGATAATCTGCATTTCTCGCTGTGCGTGAAGTATTAGGGCTTCTTCTTCTGTGGCGTAGCGCTCCATCAGTTTGTTGTACTCGCCGTTCTGATCGGCAGTAGGTCCAAATGAAGCATCATTAGCTGCGGGATCACCGGCTTGGTTAAACTGGCCTAATTCACCTTGTTTTAACTCATCCATTTCAGACTGCCAGCGTGATCGCACTTCTCTCGACTCGGCCATTTTTCTTTCGTAAGCGTCTATCGCTTTCTGAGAATTGGTGAGTATGTCATCTACTGTATCTGCCGCGGCTTTGTTGAAAACCTCGCTCTGTGCGTCTGCGTTATCTAGCAGTGTATTTCGCGTATCGTCGAACGTTTCACCGGCCTGATCCCATGCCTCTTTAAAGTTGTAAGTTGAACCGTTCAATGGGTTCAGTATGTCGTTTATCTCGTAAACGATAGCCATTGTTCGATCTTTTAGGAGTGTTAGGGTTGAGAGAAACCCTGTTGCATAGGCTTGCCCGTATGTCACACCAATATCGACCATTTTTGCTAGTTCAACGGTCATGAGTTGGACCATGGTTGATATGTTCGTTGGCATGTGTGCAAAGGGTTTAATGCCGGCTGTCATTTGCTCAAACTGCCGCGCATCGAAAAACATCTGCATGTAGTTGTCGTATAAAAACTCGGTTGTTGTTTCTACGGCTTGCCCTATCTGGTCGAACTGCCCGATCCACGCTTCAGCTGCTATTTGCATTTCTCCGCTGGCAAGCATTGAGCCTAGTTCGTCGAGTGCTTCTGCGGCTTCGTTGACCGTCTGAGTCATGATGTTACCTGGACCGGCATTGCTTAGGTTGAACATGAATTCATCCCATTTCTGCCCTGCTCGGTTCAGTGCTGCCTCGAGTGTTGTTGCTTGGTTTGCTATTGCATCACCGAATTTAGTTTGACCTAGCCCGATCAAGTACTGCTGTATTTCTTCTGAGTTGTTTTTGACGCTGGTTGTCACGCCTCTAAATCTAAAGGTTACGGTGTCACCTTCGTTAGCTGCCTTGATACCGAACTCTTTTAATCGCTCGAACTCCGCGACACTGGCGTCGGCTACGGCTTCGATAAAGTCCATGGTCGTTTTACCGGTACCGGCTGCGACGTTTCCATAAGCTAGTAGGGCATCTTGGCTGGGGTCGAGGCCTAGGTTTACCAGTTTATTAAAACCTTCTACTAAGCCTTCTAAATCTTGCCCAGTTTCGTAGGCGAACTCGCTTAGGATAGCCATGGCTTGAGCCTGACCTTCGACGCTGCCGGTTGATGTTCTTAGTTGCGCTTCGAGTCGTTGGTACCGTTTTGTGACGTCGACAATTTGAGATAACGAGATATAGGATGCATACGCTGCACCGACGCTTTTCGCTACGCTTACTGCAGTTGATTTAACGCTGTTTAGTGAACTTTGCGCTTGCTTTGATGAGGCTTTAAGTCGAGCCGTGTCTCCGTCAAAAAGTACACTTAATTTCATCGCCATGGCTAGTCTCTCGCTTTGTCGTTGTAGTGGTTTGCTGCGGCTCTAGCGATGATGCGGAGCTTGTTGTAATCCTCCGGTTGGATTTCTAGGCCGCGCATTTGAGCGTCAGCGTGGACGGCTTTAACGTCTAGCCCTAGCATGGTCACGCTTCTATCTGTAAAGGCCCATTGCCATAGGTCGTCAACACTTAAAAACCATGCTACTGCTGCTTCGTTTTCCTCTATGACTTCGCAGTCATCAGGTTCTTCCGACGCCGTGTATTGTTCTATCTGGGCTTGGGATGCTCCCCATTCGCGCATCTGTTCTATGATGTCGCGTTGATTGTCTGATGTGAGTTGTGGCCCGACCGCCCAGTGCCGAGCCACGTCTTCTAGTTTTTTACTGCGATGCCCGATGTAGCTTCGTGGTATGCCGTTAATAGCGCACGGCGACAGTATGGTAACGATGCAAGCAATTCGATGTTCTCATCGTTAAATGGGATCGCGGTGTTTTCTTCGTCAGTTAGCCCTTCCCAGCCTTTTAAGAATTTCTTAATAAATTCTGGGTCTGACAACTTGTCTTTCATGGCTTTGTCGTACTCTTTTTGATCCAGTAAGACGAAGTGACCAATAAACTCTGATTCCTCGGTCTTACCGCCATCTACTGGTTCTTGTACTCGAACCGGCCATTTAACTTTTTTTTCACCGCGCTTGATTTTGAATCCCATTGGTTTTTCCTATTACTTGGTTACGTGCTTGTGCTCACCTATGACGCGGTAAGGGATTGAGTAAGTCAGCCTCCCTTCTTTGTCGCCATAGGTTGTGCGTCCAAGCTGTATTCTGTCAGCGATGAACTGGTAAATATTACCCGCCGTTATTCCATGCGTGACGATTATCGGCATGATCGTGGCGTCTAGCGCTTTGGTGAATGGGTCGAATGTGGATATATCTGGGGCCTCGATCAGGATCGTGCCTTCCGATTTCCAGTCTGTGATGTGGACAGCTTCTTCGACTGTGTTTTCGTCATAGACGATTTCATTGCCTTCGGTGCAGCTAAATTCAAGCATTTTGTAAGTGACACCATCTAACTGCATTTGAGTGTAGGTGTGCCCTACCTTGACTGGTTTTACAAAGGCGCTGAAATCTGCAACGGGTACATTGCCGGCTAGCACGCCACCGTATAGGCCGGTGATTTCAAATTCTTGTTTTGCTATTTCTCCAACTTTAATGTTGGTAGTGAAAGTCACACGCGCACCAGTGATGATGTGGATCGCGCCGTCTTTGTAGCCGTAGAACGTAACGTCTTTTTCACTGTTGTCGTGGATGCGTACATACTCGACGCTTCCGGTTTCGGTAGTCGTGAGGTATCCCGCGCCAACTAGAATAGGCTCGTATGCTACTGGCGTGGTTGGCGTGCCTGATCCCGTTATTTCGATATTGCCCGACGCTTTTACGTGGGTACCTACTGGAATCATTTCAGTGTGGCCACCTTCACCGGTGTCTAGGTCGCGCTCGAGGTCGTCACCTTCTATCGGTGTCAAATCAAAGCCTGATGTAAGCATGGCTTTAGGTGTGCCGTTATCTATCGCGTCTGCGCCATACGTGGCTTCATTTATTGCTGCTGTGAGTAGCGTCTTTCTGGTTTTGCGGCTCATGGGTTACTCCTGGTCAAATCTGTATGTGGTTGTAAATATATCCATCCAAAAAATGCCACCTTTCAGGAACGCGATCCCTTCGCCGCTAGCGAAGTTAAACGGATCGTGTAGTTCGTCGATTTGGTAACCTGCAATAGCTTTTCTGGCTGCTTCTTTTATCGTTTTTAAACGTGAGTTAACGTTTCGCCCGTAAACGTCATTAATGGCGCGCACGCTGTAAATGATGCCGACTGTGGTTGCGATGTCTTGGGCGTGGTACATGGTGTGTATTGACTCGCCTCTTGCTTCGTCTGCCATGGGGATAACGAATGCGCTATCTCGCTTAACGATCCCGTTTTTTATGACGGTCTGCTCGTCTACGGCTGTCATAACATCTGCGAAAACACTTGATCCGTTTAACTGAATGGCTGCGAGTAAGGCTTCTAATGCTTCATAGTTCATATTTTTCTGGCCTTGCCGTTAGTGATGATCTCAACGTGTCGTGAAAACTCTTTTATGATTTTTCTTTTTTGACGCTGTTCGATGCCCAAGAATGGACGAGCGGTGACGTTGCGCTGCTGCTGCTTGCTGTGCGCTCTTACCGTGGCATAAACGCCAAACTTCAACGGTCTACCGAATGCTTGATTTATGAGGCGCGTATGCTCTGGCACGTTTGCTGTGACTATGCTGTCGTCGCCGTATTGGTGAGTTGGTCCGTAGACGACGTTTGTGCCTACTTCGAGTCGTCCTGGTGTAACAATGGCGTGTATTGAGTTTCTTAGTCTGCCTGTATCGAGTAGCGGTTTACCTTCCCGTTCTACTGATTCCCATTTGGTATCGTTGGGGGCTTTGGAGTTGCGAAACCCTAATTTAAAATCATTGACTAATCGCGTGCCCACGTCGCGTAAAAACGGCGTCAGTATGTCGGCTCGAAACTTTTTTAATACTTGCTGGATGCGCGTGAGTTGAGACTCGTCGACATAGACTGATGGTTTGGCCATGGCTAGAAGTCTCTTAATGAGTCGCTAGTGAATATGCGAGAACTGCCACCGGTTGTAGTAATTGCTTTAAGGCTTTTTTTTGATGCTTGCTCGGCTATTCCTATGCTGAGTTCACCTTTTGATAGAAGTTTTAACCAAGCGATACGATCCTTGTAACGCTGGTTAACTTCTTCAGTCGCGTTGTGCGAATAAAGACGGTATCTAGCAATGTCGCAACAGGCTGATTTGATTGTATTGGGAACCGTAGAAAGCGGCACAGTGTAACGCTGGGCTAAGTATGAGTTAACCTCGCTCTCTGCGTCGTCTAGGGCGTCCTGTAGTTTGTTTGGGTTCTCTTGATCGATTAGGTCATCTATCTCGGTTTCACCAAACTTAATAATTAAATCAGCTTCTGTTGCGTATGCCACTTTACTCGCCTTCTTCTTCCGCTGGCTTTAAGCATTTAAGAGCGATTAGCTCTTTGTATTCTGCTTCGCTTAAGTCGTCGACTTTGCCTTTAGGCAATGTTTTATTACCGACGCGTGCTGGGTATGTAAGCGTGCCAGAATAAGTTTGTGCAGCTTTATCTTCGGCTGCTTTCTTATCCGCTTCCGCTTTTTCTTTTGCAGCTTTTTCTTCGGCTGCTTTCGCTGCTGCCACTTCTGCTGCAGTTGGTTTTTTCGCTGCTGTCATGAGGGTTCCTCTAGCGTTGAAAGGTTAAGGGTGAGGCGCTCTTAAAGAACGCCTGTTAATAGGTAGCCAGCTTCTTTCGAGATTTGCACCTCGTTGCAAGAGTCACCTACGGTCACTTTCTTACCGCCGCGTAAGCCCATTTCGCCTGGCTCTAGGATCTTCTGGTATGCCACCTTGCCTAGGTATGAAGCCGTCGCCATAAAAGTGAGATCTTCTTCTAGGCTCATTAGGTTCGGGTTGACGTAGTGGAATGCTGCAGTGCCACCCCAAAGGCGAGAAAGGTTTGCACCTTGACCTTTGTTCGCAGTGTTGTAGCGCGACTTGCCGATGATCAGCTTGTCGATTTCTAAAAGGTCGATGAACTCTTGGCGAGTGATCTTACCTTCCTGTGTATCGACATTGCGGCCCATAGCTTTCAGTAGCGACTTGTTGCGGCTTAGGTGGAACCATTCGGTATGGCCTAAAATCGCAGTGTTAGGACGCATTAGAGGCTGTTCTAGTGCTAGACCAAGAATTTCAAAAAAGTCAGCATCGTAGTCGCTGAATTTATTACCAGAGGTCAGCGCTTGCTTATGGTTGTAGTTGTCACCATTGCGCACAAAGTTTGCCACGCGCATTTCTCGCGCTAAGTCTACTAATTGCGTAACACCTTTAGTCGCTCGGCCTAGTGGGTCGAATGACGGGTGATTAGCAGCTTTTTCGATGTCGCTTTGAGGTACGCCGTCTGATAGTCCCCAGTCTTTAGTGTGACCAGAGCGTTCTTCACCGGTGAATTCAACTTCATTAGGAACGCCTTTGCGACCAACCAGTGTGTCTGGGATTGTCAGCATTTCGTGGCTGTTGTATTCAGTCCATCGGAAATCTTCGGACATAACATCGATGCGAGGTGCTACCTGGTCAGCGATGAATTCTGCATTTTTAAAACCGACTGCGATGGCAGTGAGTTTCGTATCTTGTACAAATGGTGTAGGCATGTTTTTCCCCTTTCTACACGGTTAATTTAATGCTGATGACGTCGCCAACTGCATTCGCGGCTTCGGTAGCCCAGCCGACTACTTCGTCTGTTGAGGCTGCGGTAATTACGCGACCTTGGGTGTCGACGGTTACGTCTGCGCCCTTGGCGATAGTTGCTCCCGCTCGAACTTCCGCGATGCCGCTTAGAATTACGTCAGCACGCTTGCCCTCTGGCACGTCTTTTGGATCGGCACACACGCCCACTAAGCGATCCGTTTTAGCTGTTGCCAGAGCGACCGAATCATCAGCGGAGTCTAGTTTGACTACGCTGTATCGTGCGATTGCTGTGGCGGCGATAAAGGCTTTTACTAAGCCTGTATTTCTCATAGTCATGATTTACTCCGCTTGGTTTTGGATATGGTTTACGGCATCCACAATGTCTACGTGGATACCGGCTTGCTTCTGTTCTTCCTGGTACGCTACTGCTTTGCGCGACAAGTCTGCTGAGGTCATTGGGCCGTTTGGCTTACCTTCCTCTCGGGTGCGCTCGTTAAAGTCCACCACGGTTTTCGACTGTAGGAATTTGATAAACGATTCGCGGCCTTTTACTTCCACGGCTGCATCGCCTTCACCAAATGAAACGGTGCGCTCCGTTCCATCTAACAATTCACAAAATGCGGTGATGTTCTCGCGCTCTGCCGGTGCGATATGACCACCTTTGACAAGGGCTTCTACTTCATTCGCTATTGCCGTTTTACGCGCTGCTTCTGCTGCGGTTTGGCTGGCTTCTTCGAACTCGGTAACTTTGCCTTTTAAAGTGCCGTTTTCATTGGTTAGCGATTCGTTGTCACTTTCTAGCTGCGCGATTTTCGCTTTTGCTTGTTCCAGATCCATTTCGTTTTCCTCATTGAACTGGTTGGTTTCGGGTGTAGGTGGGTTAATCATTCGCTCGGACGAGCGTTCTAGCTCCTTCACCATGTAGTCGGGGATCAGCGTGTCGGCCTCGTCTATACCAGAACTTCTGATGATGAACTTTTTAATGTTCTGCATTAGCGTGGCGATGGTGCCTAGTGAGTAGCCTTGCTCGAAGCTATCTTCAAATTCGAGCACGCCTTCTTCGGCTGCTGAGAATTGAACGTTACCTAACCCTTTGATCGCTGGCGCTTGCCCACCTAAAAAACCTACATGGCGTAGGTACCAGTTACCTGGTGATGGGTTGCTGGGTGAATCTGGCATGTAGAAACTGGCGCTAATTTTTTTATAGCTGCCGGCTTTGACGAGTTCTTCGAAGTCAGCATTTACCTGCTTAGGCTCGGCGTGTAGTCCTTCTTCGGTAACTTTCACGCTTTCTACCCATCCCATTGCTGGGTCGTCTGTTGCTGGGTGCCCTATGACGATGGGGGCTTCGTGTAGTGATGGATTGTATGAGTCAACGACGTTGTTTAGCATGTCGTCGCCAAAGTCTAGCGTCTTGCCGCCTGAGTCGGTATGTGTACCGCGCTTGAATATGTGAAGGTTTTTCATGCCTAACCGCTTTCAGTTTAGTTAGGCATGTTTTATCGGTTTTGCCGCTGGTGTTTTACCCGCGTTTATTTGGTCGGGTGAACCTTTAGGTCGGGAAACTCGGTTCTAAGGTCTTCTATCTGCTCATTCATTTCGGCTTCTGTGTCTTCTGTGATCGTCACATGGGCTATGTGTTGGTGGCTATTGATGTCTTTGCGTGGCAGTGTTAAAACGATATCCGATACAAACATTAAGACTTCCTTATTCGAAATAATATGAATTATGTGACAGATTATAAATGTTTAAAATTTACTACCTCAAACACAAAAGTCAACTTAATACTGTTTATACATACAGTTGTACAATTCATTACCGAAGGGAACAATATTTAATAAAAACATAAGGTTATAAATTATTAATGCCATTTCTTCTAATAGACGCGAGAATGTTAGGAACGCTATTTGCCATGTATTTATTGATTCAAAATCACCTATTTACGATCACCGTGCTACAGTGATTTTTCGATTTTTAACCGGCTTTATATTTCAATATTATTAGTTTTTTCATGCGAGTTTTTAGTGTGGGGGTCGGCAGTAATTATTTTTTTATTTCTCACTTGATTTACCCACAACGACACTCACACCGAAACGTATAAACCCTTTATTAACGTGGCTTGTATCGATAACACCGACACTCACAGCGACAAGGTCTTTAAAATAAACGTTATTTTGAGCATTTATTACCCGAGTTTAATGTTTGGTTATTTTTAGAGCGACACGGCACGCCCTCCGTATTTACTGGGCTGGAAGCTGTGACACCGACACGCAATATTTTCACACCGGCACTGCACATCGACACGGTTAAACCCTTTAGTAATGCGGCTTTCAAGGGTAACACCGACACGACACACCGACACATATCCGACTTAAAGATTTAAAAGAGAAGAAGATATATAACGCGCGCGAGATTTTTTGTTCCTCAAACAAAACATATTTGCAAAAAAGTTCCTCATGCGGTACTTTTTGCCGCACTGAATAAAAACGACTTGCAAAGTAAATTTAAAGAGACTATTTTGAAAAAACTAAAATTCTACAAGCGGCCAGCCGCAACCGAAAAACCTTGCGGTTTTTTTGTGCCTGTTCGACAGTGACTCAGCCAGTTTCAATGGCGGGTTTAGAGGCGTAATACAAAACCCGCAAGGGGAATAGGCCCGGAGCTTCTTGTAGAGCTTTAGTTGAGACCCGCCACCTACTAAGTGGCAAATTAACTTAAATCTACAAGGAGTCAGAAATGACTAACTCAACCACCAAGCGCGGTGACAGCGCTCTCTCGTTCCAACCTGAAATCACCCTTAACGACCTGTATCGCCGCGAAATGACGGCCAGTGAGCATAAAGCTAATCGCATTGCGACCTTGCAACTGCTCACCCTGTCCGGCAATGAACTTCACTCACAATTTGCTAAAGATCCCGAAGGTGTATTTGACCTCCTCGACACCGCCGAAGAATATCGGCTACAGCTCGACGCTCTGCTTGAGTTGACGGATGTATGCATCAACCGTTTGATGACGGTTGGCCTGGTATTGTCTGGCGACGTTCACTAGGAGGCTCACATGAACAATTTACCCGTAGTGGCTGGTGTGCCCGTAAACACCGATGATCAGGGCCGTTTTAATCTCAATGCGCTGCATAGGGCAAGTGGTGGTGAGTCACACAAAAAGCCGAGCGAGTGGATTAGAACAAAGCAATCAAAGGATCTCGTAAAAGAGCTAAGTGTGAATTCCCGCTTAGGTCAGAATGCAATCAATTCAGTTAGAGGCGGATCTTCCCCTGGCACTTACGCCCACGAACTACTGGCGATAAGCTATGCCGGTTGGATTAGCCCCGCTTTCCAGTTAAAGGTTAACCAGGTGTTTCTTGATTATCGCTCAGGGAAGCTACAAGAGTCGAAAGTTAAGACGCTTTCTAGGCATGAGATCCTGAAGATCGCTATGGAAGCTGAAGAGGAAAATATAAGACTAAAAAGTCTCATCGCTGTAAACAGTGAAGCTGTCGAGTTTGCGCACGCATTGAGAATATCAGAAGGCTCAGTAGGGCTTAGTACAGCCGCAAAATTATTAAATACTAGCGCTTCCAAGCTTCAGTCAGTTTTAGTGTCTCTTGAGTGGATAGGGAGTGATTTAATGCCGAGTCAACAAAAAATCGATGAAGGAATTCTTCAGTTGCGGTTAGTTGGGCCTGACGATCAAAATAATATCCAACCTGACACGAATATTACAGGGCAAGGATTGAGTGCATTATTCGACGCATTTAAATCTCCTTCCAATAAAAAGTTGTTAGGATGTGATGAATGAGAAGATTAACTGACACATGGCTACGAGCGAATAAAGGCAAAATATTCGATAAAGAGAAAACGAAATCTGAT
>OJBZ01000259.1_pt1 | contig 33543 bp, 26 predicted proteins | sample 1591671 | NCBI WGS metagenome assembly OJBZ01 (sample SAMN05416850, study PRJEB24817) | seawater metagenome | isolation source: Sea water | place: Canada:Atlantic | collected 2013-07
ATATTTAAGTTACTGATTAAGCTAGTTTTTTTATAAATAAAAATATGGCGATAAATTGGCTTTTTACTTGCAGCCCTTATTTTTATCATATTACTGGCTATTTAATTAGCGAATACGCAAGCCATTACAGGCCATTTCTACTGCTTTTATTAATGCCAATGCTTTTTTATTGGTTTCATCCCATTCTTTTTCTGGCACAGAATCAGCAACGACCCCTGCTCCGGCTTGAATATGTATCTCACCACGGCGCATCACCGCAGTACGGATAGCAATGGCAGTGTCCATATTACCATTCCAACCTAAATAACCAACTGAACCACCAAATACCGTTCGACGTACTGGTTCTATCTCATCGATAATTTGCATGGCGCGTATTTTAGGTGCACCCGATAGCGTACCAGCTGGGAAAGTGGCACAAAACACATCTAGTGCATCTTTGTCAGCTCGTATCGTACCCTCAACATTAGATGCGATATGCATCACTTGCGAGTAGCGCTCTATAAACATCTTTTCTGTGACTTTAACACTGCCATACTCGCAAACGCGACCAATATCATTGCGACCCAAATCAATGAGCATCAAATGCTCGGCCGTTTCCTTCTCATCATTGAGCAGCTCTTGCTCAAGCGCTAGGTCTTCAGCCTCATCTTGGCCACGTTGCCGCGTCCCTGCCAGCGGCCTTACCGTCACCTTGCCATTTTCGATACGGGATAGGATTTCAGGAGAAGCACCGATAATATCAAAGCGTTTGTGATCGTCGAGTGTATAACCATGCACCAAAAACAGATATGGTGATGGGTTTAGGTAGCGAAGCGCACGATAGACGGCTAGAGAGTCGCCTGTATAGTCCGCTGTCAAGCGCTGCGCTGGCACTACCTGCATGACGTCACCTGCGGCAATGTAGTCCTTTATTTTATCAACGTCGCTACAGTATCTTTCGGCACCTGTTTGCGATATAAATTTAGGCGTAGGCATTACAGGTGCTCGCAGGTTTGATGGCTCTGCTAGCTTTTCCTCGATTTGTTCTAGCTCACGAATAGCTGAACTGTAGCCATCCTCAGACTGGCAATCAGCATAGACGATGATTGACAGCGTATTCTCTAAATTATCAAATACAATAACGCTCATCGAAAGCATCAGCCACATATCTGGCATCGACATTGGATTGGCCGCATCAGATAAGCCGACACTTGGCTCAATAACACGTACCATATCATATCCAAAGTAACCGACTAGACCACCGCTAAAGCTCGGCATCGTCGGCACATCTTCAGCGGTTGGCATATGATATTGCGCCATCAGCTCACGCAGGTAATCAAAGGGATTTTCTACTGACTCTGTATCAATATGATCGTTTCGTTTAGTCGTCATATTGCCATCAGCGTACTGCAAAATCAGATCACTACCCAATCCAATCATGGAGTATCGCGCCCAGCGCTCACCGCCTACCACAGACTCAAACAGATAGGCAGAACCATTTAGATCACGTACTTTGGAGAATACAGATACGGGAGTCTGCGCATCCATCAGACGCTTTTTTACTAGCGGTGCGTGACTAAAGCCCCTATCTCTAAAAGCTTGATATTCTTCAAAAGTCATCATAATAGCGCTCTCTTAGCACCTTACAGGCAATAACAAAACTATAAGCTGCTCTAAAAATATAGCGCCAATATTCGCTAAAATATCGACGCTATAATGAGTCATTTGTTTAAAAAACGGTAAGCATAACAAAGCTCTCTATCAAAAATTACGACAAAGACCTAGTGTAGATTTGAATTATGCACCGCCCATATTAAACAACCATAAGGCCAAACCGATAATTAGAATGGTCACAAATACCCATATAAACCAGCCGCCGCTCGCTTTTTTCTCTACATGACCTGCATGAGCAGGGTTGCTGATTTCTTGATCCATCGCATTATTGCCTTCGGTACCAAGATCGCGCGGCTGCCCTAAATTAGCCGTGCCTGAAAACTGTGCACTAGCTGCTTGTTTGGCTTTTAAAACTTCAGGGTCAGCTTCTTCTTGTAACTCTGTTTTTGTCGTTTTGTCGTGCTCGTCTTGGACTGCTGGCTCTTCATGCATTACTGGCTCCTCATGCATTGCTGGCTGATCTTCTACCACTGGCGCGCTATCAGTAGATGCTGCATGTAATGACTCTGTAGTTGTCACAGTTTCTGTTTCAGTCGCTGTTGGTACAGATGCGTCAGTTACTACCTCTGTGGAAACTGGCGTTTCTTCTACTGGCGTAGGCGATGCTGCATCAGCGTCAGACAGTACTTCATCAATCCCTGTTTCTTTGACAACTGGCTCTGTAGCAACGGCTTCTTCAGTAGCTAGCTCTTCAACAGCCGGTTCTTCAACAACTGGTTCAACGGTTTCGTGCGTAGGGGTTACTGATTCTTCGGTCATATCTGAGCCGGCATCTACAGATAAAGGCTCTACAGGTACAGTATCATCTGTAGCAGGTAACATTTCTTCGATACCAGTTTCTTTAATCACGGGCTCATTAGCTGTTTGCTCTTTGATTGGATCTTCCTCAAGAACGCTTTCCTCAACTATTTGCTCTTCGGTCACAGGCTCACTAGCAGGGGTTTCTGGCACGACAGCTGTGTCAGCATCTTCATGTGTATCTGCTATCGGCTCTTCTGTGACTACTGGCGCTAGCATTTCACTCTCCGTCGTCACAGGCGCAGTAGATGCCTGTACTTGAAAGCTAAAACTTGCAAAGCCAAGTGTGTCGTCTGCTTTTAGATGACTAGATTCATTACCTTCGATACGTTGCTCATTGATAAACGTGCCATTAGAAGAATCTAAGTCCTTCACATACAACTGACCATCTAACACACTGAGCACCGCGTGATTTCGAGAAACCTGCTTGCTACCTAGCACTACGTCGTTATCACTACCACGACCTATAGATAAGCTATCACTAACCGTCAGTGTCAGGTCACCTAATGCTTCCGTCAATGCATTCAGCTGCCAAGTTGTACTTACTGCCTTATTCATACTTTCTGTCTCGTTTGTCATGTTATAACTCCTTATTTTTCTATTAAATATCCAATGATGCTAAAAATAATAACTCTAAAATATTACTGCCAATTTATGATAAGTATTGTCGCTATTTCTTTAATAATATTTGCCTAGTACGGTTTATTAAGTACTTTCCTCAAACACCATACAGTATTTACTTTGGTATAAAGTGAGGTTTTATAACTTTGTCGAGCTTGTTATAGGGGATATTAAGGACAGGCATACCGTAAGCGTATGGGCCGATAGAATAATGCTGATAAAGAATGCTAACGCCTGTATCTGTCAAAGTCACATTATTGCTCAACGTAAATGGCCAGTTTTTCTCATAACTGCTCACGTCTTCGGCAACCGTTTTAACCCACACTTTATAAGCATCATAGGCAAGCGCTTCAAAACGAGATTTTTTACCTGAGATAAGCATGTCGTCAAGCGTGACTTGCTTTTTGGTACTTGTGTCAAATACTAGGTACTCGCTATAAGGCATGCCGTGTGCACCGCCCGTATAGACGTAAGAGCTTATCTCAAACAGTTCAAAATCGTCGACATGACCTAAGTAATTGGGCGCTACCATCAGATTATAACCCCACGACACATCATCAGGCATATCTTGGAATTGCGAACTCACAAAGCTATCAAGAGCAGCTGTAACTTCTTTCTTGCTGCTTTTACCCTTGATAGGTGCTGACTCTGTCATTTGACTATTGACGACTAAGTTATCGATACGGGCATTGGCAATCTCATCTATCCAGTTTTGACTACTTTTGAGATATTTAACTTCAATCTCTGGACAGTTATCACGCTTGTCACATATCTCTTGTATATTACTGGGTAGTTGATACGGTAGGTATTCAGTGCTACTAAGAAAGCTTCCTGCATTTACCGACATACTAACGGCACTCAACAATAGACTGCCAGTCAACATAGCAACTGAACGTCTCTGGCTTATCTTTATCGAAAATAGATCAGCCGATATAAATTTATCATCAGTTTGAGTCGTAGTGTGCATATGTCCTCTTTTACAAATATAAAATGCCATTCAATATTCTACCGTAACAATTGCAATGTATTGTAGGAAGACTGTTCACGTTTTTGAGGTGATGTAAGCGAACGACTATCTGACTCTTGCCATCTAAGTCATAAATATAAGCAATAAAAAAGACACGGCTGGCGTGTCTTAATCAATAAACGATATGAGCGTATAAATAAATTTAATGTTCGCGAGTGCTACTAAAAGTCACTTCTGGATAGCGGTCTTGCATCAGCTGTAGATTGACGCGTGATGGCGCAAGATAGGTTAGATAACCGCCCCCATCTATCGATAATTGGTCATGGGCTTTTTTCTTAAATTTCGCCAATGCTACTTCATCATCGCAATGAATCCAGCGTACCGTAGCTATCGATACTGGCTCAAAGGTACATTGAACCTTGTACTCTTCTTTTAGACGATGCGCGACCACCTCAAACTGTAGGACACCGACCGCACCCAAAACCAAATCATTATTAATCTGCGGCATAAAGACCTGCGTTGCACCCTCTTCGCTTAACTGCTGTAGACCTTTTTGCAGGGCTTTTGATTTAAGCGGATCTTTTAGAACTACACGGCGGAACAATTCAGGAGCAAAATGCGGAATACCCGTAAAGCTTAACTCTTCGCCTTCAGTGAAACTGTCACCGATAGAGATGGTGCCATGGTTATGCAAGCCAATAATATCACCCGGATAAGCTTCTTCTAGCGCCTCGCGGTCGCCTGCTAAAAAGGTTAGAGCATCGGCAATACGTACGTCTTTACCCAGACGCACATGCTTCATTTTCATGCCCTTTTCGTACTTGCCAGAGCACACTCGCAAGAACGCAATACGGTCACGGTGACGCGGATCCATATTGGCCTGAATCTTAAAGACGAAGCCTGTAAAATCTGTCTCGGTGGCTGATACTTCACGTTCAGTCGTTGGATGAGCTTTTGGCGGCGGTGCATATTTGACCAAGGTATCAAGTACCATGTTTACCCCAAAGTTACCCAATGCTGTACCAAACAATACTGGCGTCATCTCGCCAGCCAAAAATGCTTCAACACTGAACTCTTCTAGCGCCATCTGTACCAGCTCAAGCGACTCTTCAAAAGCGTCAAACATCAGTTGTCCTAGACGCTCACGGATATCTGGATAATCGTAGCCCTCCCGGGTCTCAGAGACCGTCATCTTGCCGCCATTACCTTTTTCATAAAAGTAAGTTTTATTTTCAGTCAGATGATAGACGCCAATGAAGTCTTGACCCATACCGATAGGCCAAGTTACTGGAATACATTTGATTTTTAGAACTGCTTCGATTTCGCTAAGCAACTCAAGCGGCTCACGAATCTGACGATCTAGCTTGTTGACGAATGAGATGATAGGTGTATCGCGCATACGACACACTTCCATCAGCTTGATGGTTCGTTCTTCGACACCTTTTGCGCCATCTACCATCATCAACGCACTATCCACTGCAGTCAAAGTACGGTAGGTATCTTCACTAAAATCGGCGTGACCTGGGGTATCCAGTAGGTTGACCATATGGTCTTTATACGGAAACTGCATGACAGACGTCGTGATCGAGATACCACGCTCTTGTTCCATGCTCATCCAATCTGAAGTTGCATGACGATCTGTTTTACGGCCTTTTACTTCGCCCACTACCTGAATCGCTTGACCCCATAACAGGAGTTTTTCGGTCATGGTGGTCTTACCAGCATCGGGATGCGAGATAATGGCAAAGGTGCGGCGCTTAGCAACTTCTTTGTTTAATTTCTTTGGATCTACGCTCATAATTTTCAGCTTCAACAGTTATGTGATTTAGAAGTGACTCTAAATAAATAAAATAAATAATGGGCGTATTGTAGCGGATTTAGCATCAGGGTGCAGAATTAGCGTATAAAAAAACACGCCCCGTTATTTAAACGAAGCGTGTTTTTAGGCTTTTAAATTGCGATCATCCTGCTTGAGTAGCACGACCAATAGCAATCAATTCATCTCAATAGTAGCGTTCTATTTGCTCAGCTAAGAAGTCGCCAGCTACCTCATTGACGATTGTACAATCGACTACGTCAAAACGACTGTCCGTGTTCGGATCAGTGCTACCTTTGGCGACATAGTTTGCTTCGTAGACGTCTTTTCCGTACTCAACACCGCTATATTCATAAGCAGGCTGATCATCATACTCAAAAAACATAACTTGCGCGGCTTGTTGCTGATTGCCTACGCCCACTCCGAACTGAGAAGTTCTATGATCTCTATCTGCACTAAAGCGGGTTTTGGCCACTTCAATCCATCTCTCTATTGAGGCGTATCCAGTCTTGTTTTTCTCATTAAATGCCAAAAATGAGCGCTCACTGGTTACTACAGGGATGTAACAAACTGACCCTTCAGGAAAAGCAACATTGGTCGGAATTTCAGAATAGTTATTTAAGTCAGTAATAATACCGTATCTATTGTTCACGTTTGTACTAGCAACATAGCTGTTCGCACGCAGCCCTGATAAGTTAAGTGTCTTATAAGTGGTTTGGTAGTCTAGCTGGTTATTGGTGTTTTTTTCATAGATGGGGCGTTTGACCGTCCGATTATTAACCTCGATGTCTTTGTTTTCAAGTCGACCCTCGAAATCATCTGCCAGCACGGTTCTGTCTAAATCATTCAGGCTTTGATTACTATAACTGTTGATGAGATTGGTTGTTTTGATCTCGCGCGCACCAGTACGATACGTTTCATCAATACGCGCAATTGCCGTAGCATTGGCTTTGCTATCGTAACTATTAGCAAAGCTTGTCAATGTAATCTCGCTACTAGCCGTCCCATAAGCGCCGTCTTCTTCTTCGCACCCCATCAAAGCAAGCGTCGTCAAAAAGCAAACACTAGGTATCGCAATCCATCTATTCATCAAATAATGTCCTTATGATTCAGATTTCTATTATCCGTACTGATAACGTATATATGGCTCATTACCGCTATTGTACCTCTTTGACGGCTGTACGATAAGATTGTAAATCTAAAAACGAATAAAACTGTGCCCGAAATCTCATTTACAAACTAGCAGTATATATTTACTCTCTATGCACTGAGCTGCGTGAGCGATTTGTTATGCTAAGTTTCATATTAAGATTTACCAGTCAAATATAAACATAAAAACTCACAACAAAGGATGTGTCATGAAATCTCTATACTCTACCAAATCTACTGTTACTGGCGGCCGCATGGGTACAGCAACCCTAAGCGATAGTGATCTTGAAATCAATATGGTACCACCAGGCGGTAATGAAAAAGGTAATAATCCTGAGCAATTACTCGCGATGGGTTATGGCGCTTGTTTTGATGGCGCTTTAGGCGTAGTCAAAAAAATGGAAAGCGCAACGTTTGGCTCAACTGTTGAGACCTCTGTAGACCTATTACAAGGTGACAATCACGAATATAAGCTTGCCGTAAAAATTCATGTCATCGCTGATAACACAGACCTATCTGCTGACGAGATTCAAAAATTGGTCGAAAAAGCGCATGAAGTATGCCCATATTCGAAAGCGACCAGCGGTAACATCGATGTCGAAGTCTCTTCAGAAGTAAAATAACGCATTTAGAGAATCGTTATTAACGTCTATTAAATTATAAATAGTCGATAGTCATCAGACAGAAAAAGAACTCAGTTTATCTGGGTTCTTTTTTTGTCTTTAGCAATTTATTTATCTCGAAAATAGAATATCGAAACTACAATCTAGATTCTAATAAAAAAGAACACGATAGAACATCTCGTAACGGTTAAGCAGTTCGGCACGCGCTGATTTTATCGTTATAATAAGCGTATATATTTTTATCTAATAGCTGATAAGTGACTTTTATGACTGATGACATAGCTGACAATACCACCGATAACGACCACAACTCTCACCAAGCGCTTGACCCAAAAGCATTACCGAACTTCGATAGCATGCCTAACGTGGCGCTGATGGATACCAGTCATGTAGACAAAGATCAGCCGCCTTTTATTTTGGTTGATGGCTCCTATTATCTGTTCCGCACTTATCACGCTCTACCAAAAACTATGCAAAACTCGCAGGGCTTAATCACCAATGCGATACGCGGTACACTCAACGCGCTACTCAAGCTGATGCGTCGCTATCATCCTACCCATATGGCTGTCTGCTTCGACACCAAATCACCGACTTTTCGCCATCATATGTCCGCTGATTACAAGGCAGCTCGTCCACCCATCGATGTCGAGCTGGTAGAGCAAATTCCTTATATTCATCGCTTGGTTACTGCCTTAGGTATTCCACTGTTGCGTATCGAAGGTGCAGAAGCGGACGATATCATCGGTACACTTGCCCATCGTGCTGTCGAGCAAGGTCATCATGTGGTCATTTCAACGGGTGATAAAGACATGATGCAGCTGGTCAACGACTGCGTAATATTGGAAGACAGCTTTACAGGTAAAGTCACGGATACGCCAGCGGTAATCGATAAATTTGGCATTAATCCAAATCAAATGATCGATTTCTTAACGCTAATGGGTGATGCCTCTGACGGCATCAAAGGCGTACCGGGTATCGGTAAAAAGACCGCTAAAGACCTACTCGTTGAGTACGGTGATATCGAAAATATGCTCAAACATATTGGCTTTATCAAAGGTCGCGGGGCGAAAGGTCTGATTGAACACGCCGAAGATATTCCTTTTAATAGGAAGCTAGCTACCATCGTTACCAACTTAGCCATCGGTCAAGATTGGAATGACCTAAAAATCAATACCGACCCTTGTGCGCATATAGATGAATTGCGTGAATTATATAATGAGCTTGAGTTTAGAAATGAGCTGGCATCGCTTGATCATCCAAACCATCCAGCTAATAGCTCTAAAAGTGTTGCTGATAGCCAAGCCGATACGGAGTCACAGGCACAGGTGGCAAAATCGCTCCAATCAACCAAGAGCGACAATATCAAAGACAGTACTAACCATGATAAAGCCTGGCACACTGTACTCGACGAGCCAGCGTTTGATAGCTTGGTCGAGTTGTTAGAAGCTGCTCCGCACTTTGTCATTGATACCGAAACTACGAGCGTTCATTGGCGTGACGCACAAATCGTTGGTTTATCTTTCGCGTTGCAAGCACACGAAGCGTATTACATTCCACTTACGCATAGCCTAGAAGGTGATGAGCTAACTGCCAAGCAACTTGATCGCGATACAGTTTTAGCTCGCTTAAAACCTGTACTAGAAAATCCAAATATCGGCAAAATCGGTCAGCATCTAAAGTACGATGCGCATATCCTCGCTCACTATGATATCGATCTAGTCGGCGCCATACATGAGCAGCCAAATAACTGGGCAATGGACACCATGCTTGCCAGCTATGTCATCAACGCGGCAGCCACTCGCCACGGCATGGATGATTTGGCACGCCATTATCTGCAAACGCAAACCATCAGCTTTGAAGACGTAGCAGGTAAAGGCGCTAAACAAGTTACCTTTGACCAAGTGGCTATCGATATCGCGAGCGACTATGCGTGTGAAGATGCCGACATCACCTATCAATTATTTGACGTGTTCAGCGTTGAGCTGGCTAACGATGCCAATAATGCCAAATTGTTACACGAGCTAGAGATTCCAACGGCAGAGATACTTTGCCAAATGGAAGCGCATGGTATTTTGATTAAACGTTCATTCTTAAACGAACTATCTAAACGCTTTGATGAAGAAATTATCGCTCTAGAGAAGCGCGCCTATGAAGTGGCAGGTGAAGAGTTCAATCTTGGCTCTCCTAAGCAGCTCGGTGAGATGCTGTTCGAAAAGCTAGGCGTTACTGGTGGTAAAAAAACCAAGTCTGGTCAATACTCGACTGGTGAGGCGGTACTATCAAAAATTGATCATCCATTGGTCGACATTACCTTGGAGTATCGCGGACTGTCCAAGCTTAAGAGCACTTACACTGATGCACTCGATAATGTCGCAGATAGCGAAACCGATCGCGTGCATACTAGCTACCATCAGGCATTAACGAGCACTGGGCGTCTGTCATCGACAGATCCTAACTTGCAAAACATCCCCATTCGTACTGCGACTGGTCGCTTAATTCGTCAAGCCTTTATCGCACCAGAAGGACGCGTTATTTTAGCTGCGGATTATTCACAAATCGAATTGCGTTTAATGGCGCATTTCTCAGGTGATAAAAACCTAACCCACGCCTTTAACGAAGGGTTAGATATCCACGCGGCCACTGCTGCCGAAGTACTTGGTAAGGATGTCGCAGACGTCACCTCAACCGAGCGTCGTAATGCTAAAGCCATCAACTTTGGTTTGCTATACGGTATGAGTGCCTTTGGACTTGCCAAGCAGCTACGGATGAGCCGCGGCGAAGCACAAGACTATATCGATATGTACTTTGAGCGTTATCCAGGCGTCAAAAACTATATGATCAATACTCGTGCCAGTGCCTATGAGCAAGGTTATGTCGAAACAATATTGGGCCGCAAGCTCTATACGCCTGATATCAATCATAGTAACCGTATGGTCAAGCAAGGTGCTGAGCGCGCGGCGATTAATGCGCCACTACAAGGCTCTGCTGCTGATCTAATCAAACTTGCTATGATTGCCGTTGATAAAGTGCTGCCAAAAGCGCAAGCTAAAATGCTGCTACAGGTTCACGATGAACTGGTGTTTGAAGTAGATACCGATAAAGTAGACGAAGTTAGCCAGCTGATTACTGATGCAATGCAAGATGTCTTGACAACTACGGCAGTAGAAAAAGGCTGGAATGTCGACTTTGCAGTGCCTTTATTAGTGGAGACTGATAGTGGTCAAAACTGGGATGAGGCGCACTAGACATAAACTGTCATTAACTGCCATTTAATCAAGCATGTAAGGCACGATTATTTATATACCTTGCAGATATGATAGTTTTTGATAACTGATACTACAATGAGTCATTATATATTGTTTATATTAACAATCACTTATGACCAGTTAGTTATATTTCATAACAGTAATATCTAGGTACGGAGTTTATAATAGGTCATCTGTTAAACCCTAACTATTCGATATTTTTGCTTTAAAGTGAGCCTTTGGGCTCACTTTTTTGTTTTTAACACATTCTTTTTGATACGCAGGAGTCATTTATCTTGAGTTCAGATGGCATTATTGAAATCCCTGGCATTATCCTTTTGGTAGTATGCCTATTGCGCAGTTCACAATATGTTATGAAAAGTCATGTCAAACAAATTAAGGCTTTTTGGCTAGCAGCCGTACTTATATTCGTCTCTGTCATTCGTCGAGAGTTGAACTATCTACCAGACTTACTGGTTCCAAGCGATTTTTCAATGCTTGGTCAGTCTTATGACTGGTGGGAGGACAGCGTCCTTACCGTTATCTATCTCGTCGCGCTCGGTTTGCTAATCTATTCGAGGCATTACCTATGGGCAGTGCTAAAAAACGTTCCAGTTTCGCTCTATCTTAGCGTTACTGTACTTGCTATCATTCAGTACATGGGCGAGAACGCTATTATGTTCCCGCATACATTTGGGGAAATTGTCGAAGAGCTGGCTGAGACTGCAATTTATGGCATTGCCTTGACCTATTTATGGCGATTTAAACTGGCTGACTATCAGTCATGTCTGGTACAGAAGTTAAATTATAAGTTCGACCACGCCAATAATTAAAACTATAAGTTTGATTTCTCATTTAGCGACTTTGCTATCTTACAAAGCCTTAGCACAAACTTTATAAACAATTACGGCTGCTCATTTTGAGTAGCCGTTTTACGTTCTAGCCATTGTCTTACATTTTTTGAACATCCTGTCACACCTTACTACTAGTGAAAAGTTGATTAAGCGTACAAACTGAGAAGCATATTATCTACATTGCAATGAGCGATGCTTTAACAAGTCAGCGCGATATTTTTACTTCTAATGATGGCGACATCTAATAACTACAATAAGGAATTATTCATGGAAAACTCAAAAAACCCACTACCAGAAGAGATGGATCATATTGACGGTAATCGTCGTGACATCAATGACAGCGTCGATAACTTAAATAATTTAGATAACAACAATCAAGATGAACAAGACAACCAATTGGTTGATTTGGACAACCCTATGCTGCATACCATCGATAACGATGATGTGATTGATAATAGTGCGGGATTTAATAACTCAGAAGTCGGTAGTGATGCGACCCAAGGGCTGACACCTGCGCATCGTCAAAATATTGATGAGTCACGTGTCGATGAGATTTTGGTTCAGGACAACCTCGATGACAGCAATTATCCAGATGCAATGGATATTGTTGATAGAGAAGCGGCCGAACGTAGCAACGATGATGATTTTTAGAACTTAATACGTCTGTTGATTTACCTCTCTAAACCAAAAAAGCACGCTTAACTATATTAAGCGTGCTTTTTTATTCTACTATTCAACTTACTAAAACAGCGACTCTCGATTGACTAAACCCAGCCATTTAGCGTGCCAGCCCAACCTTTTACCAGAGGCAAGCTCAACGCTTCAAGCAATTCAATATGTGTTTCATCAAGGTTTAATGCAGGAATATAATGATATTCTTGCCCGCCAGTATTAAGGAAGTTGTCACGGTTTTCAATGGCTAGCTCCTCTAGTGTCTCTAGACAATCTGCCGAGAACGCCGGACTGATTACCTGTACCGAGCGCACACCTGACTTACCCCAATTTTCCAACACCACATCGGTATATGGCTTAACCCACTCTTGCTTACCAAAGCGTGACTGGAAACTAATAATCCACTCGTCATCGTTCAGGCCAAGTTCATGCGCCACTTGCGCAGCCGTACATTTACAGCGTTTAGGATAAGGATCGCCTTTATCAGCATAAGGCTGCGGGATACCATGAAAACTAAACATCAATTTTTCAGGCTTGCCATGCTTCTCTTGAAAACGGCGAATAGAGTTGGCCAATGCTTGAATATATAGTGGATGGGCAAAGTAGTCTTTAACAATCGTATAATTTGGCAAGTTGCGTTGCTTGAGCGTCCACTTCGTCAGCGCATCATATACGGCACCGCCTGAAGAGGCAGAGTACTGTGGAAACAACGGCAGTATGACAAAGTGATCTACCCCTTCACCACGTAGCGCGTCCATGACATCAGGCAAACCAGGATTACCATAGCTCATCGCCGGATGCACGGAGACTCGAAATGGTGCCACACTATCGGCCAAACGTGGTTCTAATAGCTCAACTTGGCTTTTTAGTATTTTACGAATCGGTGAATCACCTTCCCAGATACTGGCGTAAGCCTTTGCTACGCGCTTAGGACGACTTGGTAAGACAAATAGATTCAGAATAATAGCCCATAGGAATTTGGGAATCTCGATTACTCGTGGATCTGACAAAAACTGTTTGAGGTAGCGACGTACGGCTGGTGCCGTTGGCTCATCTGGGGTACCAAGATTCACTAACAAAACGGCAATACGTGGGGGCAATTTAGGTTTCATAGCAGCACTTTATTAGCAGTAAGTTATTAAGGGTGAGGTCAAAATAATAAGAGACGATACTGTTAAGACACAGTTGAATAGACACCTCATTAGTGTAGCATTTTATCTATTAATGACGCGGGCTAAAAGCGCACCTATACAATTTGATACGCAGTTGCTATTTATTAACTCTTGATTACTTGATGCTGGCGGCTTACTCGTTATTCATTTATAAAGTATGTTCCATAAAAACTACGATCGATGCGCTCGAAAGGCGCGCTCGATGGTTGTACTCCAACGCGCATCACCATACAATAGGCAGGCCCAGTTTATAAAAACCGTGTAGGCAAAATAGCCTGTTAGCAACGTGCCATTTTGCTTTTATTTTATTGATGATTGTAGTCTTGCGAGGTAGCTTTGAACGCACGCTCTGATAATACCAGTGACCAGCATCCTAATTCACAACCTCACTCTAATAGCTCAGCCAATATTGAAAGTGCTGTAGGGTCTGTGGGTGTCGTTACGCCCCAAAATTTTCATTTCGCGGAGCCCTTAACGTTAGAATGCAACCGTACCCTACCCTCGTTTGACTTGATGGTAGAGACTTACGGTACGCTCAATCGCGATAAATCAAATGCGATTCTGATTTGCCACGCGTTATCTGGCAATCATCATGCAGCTGGCTTCCATAGTGCTGATGACAAAAAAGCAGGCTGGTGGGACAATATGATTGGCCCCAATAAAGCAATTGATACCAATCAGTTTTATGTAGTATGTGTCAATAATATCGGCAGCTGTTTTGGTTCAACAGGGCCTACCACTATTAACCCTGATAGCGTTGATTCGGATAGTGTTAGTTCGGACAGCCTTGATGCAAATAGCAGCGATGAGCCGCAAGTGTATGGCCCTGATTTTCCGCTGATCACCATCAAAGACTGGGTAAAAACCCAAGCAATGCTCTCAGATCGTCTAGGCATCGACGTTTGGCATGCGATTGTTGGTGGTTCAATGGGCGGTATGCAAGCGCTACAATGGTCTGTTGATTATCCAGAGCGGTTAAAGCGCTGTGTGGTCATCGCCAGCACACCAAAGCTATCTGCTCAAAATATCGCCTTCAACGAAGTGGCGCGCCAATCTATATTATCCGATCCTGACTTTAAAGACGGGCGCTATATACAAGAAGGCACTTATCCTCGTCGCGGACTGATATTGGCGCGTATGGTTGGCCATATTACTTATCTAACTGATGACGCGATGAAAGCAAAATTTGGTCGTGATTTAAAATCTGGCAAATTCATGTATGGCTACGATGTCGAGTTTCAGGTCGAAAGCTATCTACGCTATCAAGGCGAGCGCTTTAGTGAAAACTTCGATGCCAATACTTATCTGCTCATGACTAAAGCCTTAGATTACTTTGATCCGACGCGCGACTATCCATCAACGGTAGCAAAAGATACTACAGAGTCGGCAGTGCAAATAGAAGACTCAATCGCGGCGTCAGTCGAATCTAGCAAAGCGAATGCACAGAGTGAGTTAGAAGATGCAGTAACGACGATTGAAGATATTGAGTCTGATCGTCAGCAAGAGCTTTCTGCGCTTAAAGCTGCCTTTGCTCATACACAATGCCAGTATCTAGTCGTGTCATTTACCACTGACTGGCGCTTTGCACCTGAGCGCTCGCAAGAGATTGTCGATGCACTGATGGCCACTGGCAAACCCGTCAGCTATATCAATATTGACGCGCCGCACGGACATGACTCATTCTTGTTTGATATTCCTCGCTACATGGGTGCGGTTAAAGGATTTTTGACTGCGCCATTTATTACCCCTAGCCGCCCAGCCACAGGAGAGCGCTCATGAGAATGGATCACCAACTGGCAGAGCGTTGGATTGCGCCGCAAGCACATGTACTGGACTTAGGTTGTGGTAATGGCGAGCTGCTTGCCCACTTACAGCAAAAACTAGGCGTGACAGGTTACGGACTAGAGATTGATGAAGACAAAATCAATGAGGCGATTGGTAATGGTCTATCGATTGTCGAGCAGGATCTCAACGATGGTTTAGCGCGTTTTGCTGATAACAGCTTTGACACGGTTGTCATGGCACGTGCCCTACAAGCAGTAAAAGCACCTGACGAGTTGTTGCTTGATATGCTGAGAGTTGCCCGTGAAGCAGTCATCACCTTTCCTAACTTTGCGCATTGGCAAAACCGCATTCATTTAGGGCTTAAAGGTATGATGCCTGTCTCTGAAGCGCTGCCTTACGAATGGTACAACACACCAAATATTCACCTATGTACCTTTAAAGATTTCGAACTGTTATGTGCGCAGCATGATATTCATATCATTAATCGTTTTGCCGTTAGTGATTCTGAAAAAGGCCATACACCTTTGATGAAGGCGTTAATTAGGCAAGCGCCTAACTTGTTAGCAGACGTCGCTATCTACCGAGTGACCAAGAAATAACCGTTAAATTATCAGCTGGCTTTATGTTTTATAGAATGTTAAACAGTGCTGTAAGTCCTGATATTAACCTTAATAGATTGTTAACTTAATATAATTTTTTAGTAACTGTCTGATTTTGTTAAGGACAATCAGGTACAAACGTCTATGAGACCTTGTAATTAGTATTTGAGTTTCGTAAGTTTGGGTGTTAAGCTAGCAAAATATTGTCAGCCACCCCACTATTACGACCGTTTGTCTAATCAGTTAGGGTGAAATCTCTGATTTAGAGATGACAACCCCCTTTTGCTAATGATTAGGTAAGTTCATATCGCAAGATTCCACCTAATTGTTATCGCCGTCTGACTGTCTTTAGCGAGACAATGTTTAGCGGTACAATTTTTTTTGCTTATTAACTGCCTAATTTTGGAGCTGCTATGAAATTATTAAAAGCTGCGTTGTTTACTGCATTATTTTCTTGTGCTGGTTTAGCCAATGCTGAGTTAATATCAAACGTACCGCTTGATACCTCACGTTTTGAGCTTATGCCTGTGAGCGAGTTGTCTAGTCGTGCCGCCCAAGGTAACGATCACGCACAGTTCTATCTGGCCAAGCGTTTGCAAAAAGGTGAAGGTATTGCGCAAAATACCCAACAAGCAATCCAGTGGTATACAAAAGCGGCTCAGCAAGGTGTTGCTCCTGCTCAGCTGAATCTTGCTATCATGTATTTGCGCGGTGAAGGTGTACAGCCTAACTTGCAACAAGCCCGTTTGTGGTTAGAAAAAGCTGCAATGCGTGGCGATAACCGTGCTAGCTACACGCTTGCGCTACTAGATGAAAAACAAAAAAATCTAGTCGATGCCTATAAATGGTATGACTTGGCTGCCCGTGATGGCATGTTAGACGAAAAAGTCCGTAACAAGGCACGTGGTAAAATTGGTCAGTTGGCATTGAACCTATCAAGTGATGACATCGCCAGTGCTCGTAGCAAAGCAGATACTTGGTTCCAGAGTAAGTAAGCTTTAACAACTATTAATTTAATAATAAAAAATCCAGCCTCTGAGCTGGATTTTTTATTTCTAATCTTTTAAAAACCTTCATTTATATTTAGTATAAATATAATTTTTTAATATATAATTATTTAATAAATATATTTAAAATAATTTTGAGGTGCTAAATGAGTCAATGGTTAGAAAGCTATGAAACCACTTATGAAACTTGGAAAAAAATAGCTAAAATCCTTGAAGATCAACTCTATTACCCAAAAAATAAAGAAGAAATAATAGAGGGGCACTTTGGTACTCCAAGTATACAACATACTAAGAACTTTCCTAGCGATATAAATAGAGTACTAAAAATCATACAACTCATTGAAAAATTTTTCAACTCGGAAAGTAAATATTATGTTTCAACTAAGAAGTGGCAGGAAATTACATTTTCATTAAGAAATTTAATGGATTATACACCTATAGAGATTAACAAAAAAAACTTAGAATATCACAACTATTTGATTGATGAGTTTGAAAATGTTATAGAAATACTAGCTCCGTATATAGATTGGAATTATAATGAAAATTTATATTACTATAAAAATAGAGATAAAACACTTAAAGAAATAGAGTCTTCTTTTACTAAGTTTAAGGCGGATAGTACGAGAATCTTAATAGAAACAAAGTCTAATTATGAAAAATCTGAAAGCTATATTTCAGATATTTCAGATATTTCAGATGAGTTCAAAAAAATATATCAAGATTACTTTGTAGATAACGATGGAAACATATCTATAAGTAGTAAAATCATTAAACTAGATGAAAGTATAGAAAGAAAAAGTGAAGAAATTAATCAATTCTATAAAATTATATTTTCTAATGACGACTCTATAAGGAATCAAATAATTTCTACTAAAGAAACTATAAAAAACTTAGAAATAGAGTCAACTGTTTCCTATGAGAAAACCAGCAACAGAATAGATGAAATAAATAAGTTTTATAATAGGATTTATGGAGGTAAAGATGAGACAGGTATTGAGACCAAAGGTCTGAAATTAGAAATTGAAAATTATAATGAAGAGCTTCTAAGCTTTCAGATGATACAAAAAGAAAGATATACAGCTCTTAACAAAGAAATAGAAAGCCTACTTCCAGGAGCTACCTCTGCAGGACTTTCTAGTGCATATCATTCACTTAGTAAGTCATATGACAAATCAATAACACATAATACTTATTTATTTTATGTTTCAATATTAATACTGTTTATTTTTTCAATAATACTAATAAAGAGCAACTTCAAAGAGCTTACAAACCTCTATGATATGGGAATGTTCTTGGTTTATCGTCTCCCTGTTGTAATACCTGTAGTATGGCTAGCAGTCTTTGCCTCCAAACGTAGAAGTGAATCTGAACGCTTGAAGCAGGAATACGCTCACAAAGAAGCTTTGGCCAAAACCTATCAAAGCTTCAAACTACAGATTGAGCAACTCGGAGAAAACAATCAAGAACCTTTGCTTGAGAAATTACTAACTGCAGCAATTGACACTATATCAAATAATGCTTCTACTACTCTAGACAAGAAACATGGAGATAGCGTCCCTATCACCGATATGATAGAAAAAATGGTCAATAAGGCATTGGATAAATTACCAAATAAAGCCACTGACGAATAATTATCTTCAAAAATATGAACATTATTAGTTATTTTTCAGTAGATATAGTCTATTAGACTTCTTTCAAAATCCTACTAAAATTTGCTACACTACACGCGCATTAGCCAATTCCACAATCAGGCTAGTGTTATAACCCATTTTGAACTAATAAAGTCTATTTCAAATGCATGCGATATAAGGAAGCCGAGCGCAGATTGTACCCAAAGTACATCAAGCGAGGATGACACAATAGCGTATTTATTTGGACCAGACTACTAACCCAACGCACTAGGTTTGCGACCTAGCCAGCAGGAGAAAGACATGAGCACCTCTCAAGATAGTTATATCAAAGAAACCGCGATAACTGACAACAATTCAGCCCCTGTATACGATAGTGTGACTAATAATATCGTCGTTGCCGCACTATATAAGTTCACGCGCTTTGCTGATTTTGAGCAATATCGTGAGCCTATCTTAAACACTATGCTCGATCACGATGTGAAAGGTACGTTGTTACTTGCAAGCGAAGGCATTAACGGTACGATTTCTGGTACGCGTCAAGGTATCGATACCGTACTTGACTACCTGCGTAGTATTGAGGCGATTGGTACGTTTACCTTCAAAGAATCCTATACTGACGCACAGCCTTTTTATCGCACTAAGGTGAAACTGAAAAAAGAAATCGTTACTATGGGTGTCGAGAATATCGATCCATTGGAATCCGTTGGTCGCTATGTAAAACCAAGCGAGTGGAATGCGTTAATTTCAGATCCTGAAGTCACCTTGATCGACACGCGTAACGACTATGAAGTGCAAATTGGTACTTTCCAAAACGCGGTCAATCCGAACACTGAAACTTTCCGCGAATTTCCAGAATACGTTTCAAAAGAGCTCGATCCAGCCAAGCATAAAAAAGTGGCGATGTTCTGTACGGGTGGTATTCGCTGTGAGAAGTCGACTGCGTATTTACGCGAGCAAGGGTTTGAAGAGGTCTATCATTTAGAAGGTGGCATCCTAAAATACCTTGAAGAAGTCCCTGCTAGTGACTCTATGTGGCAAGGCGACTGCTTTGTTTTTGATAACCGTGTATCGGTCAACCACAACTTAGAAAAAGGCAGCTACGAGCAATGCTTTGCTTGCCGTATGCCAATCACCGCTGAGGAGATGCAAAGCCCTGCCTATATCAAAGGCGAGTCATGCCCACACTGTATCGACAAAGCGACCGACGAGCAGAAAGCCCGTTTCCGTGAGCGTGAGCACCAAATGCAGCTAGCGAAAAAGCGTGGCGAAGCCCATATCGGTAGCGATGTGATGGATGTAATCGAAAAACGTAAAGCTGCTAAGACGGAAGCGCGTCTACAAGCGGAAGCTGCAAACAATACTAAAGCCAATTAAACTTAGCATTAGTACAATAAAAAAGAAGTGAAATAAAAAAGAGAGGCTCTAATCGATAGAGCCTCTCTTTTTTTATGATAAATCTTCAGTGCCTATCAAAACTATTAGCACTGATATAGTTAATCCAATTTGAAAGCGGATTGACTATATTAAAATAAGATACGTACGCGGATAGTCTCTTCTACATCTTTTAACTGGTCTAGTGCAGCAGTCGAATCATTGTAGTCGACATCCATCACTAGATAACCAACATCACCTTCTGTCATCAGGCTCTGAGCTAGAATATTAATGCCAGCTTCAGCAAATAAACGGTTAATCTGAGACAGTACGCCTGGCACGTTTTTATGAATATGTAGTAGACGATGCGAGTTTTCTTTGAACGGAATAGAAACTTCTGGGAAGTTCACAGCCGTCGCCGTATCACCTTGATCAGAGTATCTAACAAACTTATCTGCTACTTCAAGGCCGATATTGGCCTGTGCTTCTTGTGTTGAACCACCGATATGCGGCGTCAAAATCACATTATCAAACTTACGTAGTGGTGACTCAAACTCTTCGTCAGCTGACTTTGGCTCTTTTGGGAACACATCGATAGCCGCACCCAAGATTTTACCAGACTCAAGCGCATCTGCCAGATCATCAATCTCGACGCACGTACCGCGAGCCGCATTGATAAAGTAGCTGCCTTCTTTCATCTGAGCGAACTGCTCAGCTTTCATCATATAGCGAGTGCTTGGTACATCAGGTACATGCAATGTCACGATGTCAGCCGTTGATAGTAGCTCTTCTAAGCTACCAACTTGTACCGCGTTGCCTAGTGGCAATTTGGTCACAGCGTCATGATAGATGACTTTCATACCGAAGCTTTCTGCCAAGACAGACAGCTGCGAGCCGATAGAGCCATAACCGACGATACCGATGGTCTTGCCACGTACTTCGTGTGAGTTGGTCGCAGACTTGCCCCAGCCGCCGCGATGTACAGTTGCATTTTTCTCAGGAATACCGCGATACAGCATGATGGCTTCGGCCAATACTAGCTCAGCTACCGAACGAGTGTTCGAGAATGGCGCGTTAAAGACAGGGATACCAAGATCACGAGCGGCGTCTAGATCTACTTGGTTGGTACCAATACAAAAGCAACCAATGCCGATAAGCTTGTGTGCGTGCTCAAGTACTTCGCGCGTCAACTGAGTGCGCGAACGAATACCGATAAAATGAGCATCTTTGATCTTTTCGATCAGCTCGTCTTGATCTAAGGCGTGACTGATATTCTCGATGTTGTGGTAACCAGCTCCTTCCAATACTTTTAGGGCATTGTCATGTAGACCTTCAAGCAATAAAAACCGGATTTTGTCTTTTTGTAGTGATAACGCCATATGAGAACTGTCCTATAATTGTTTTATAAGATTACCTGTTGGATAATCTATGATGGATGAAACGAAAACAGTCCCGATATCTTACACAAAATTTGAGGTCGATGTTAGCAGATTAGATGAATTATTGGTTATCAAGCCTGAAAAATTTTTATGCTATAGTGAATTATTCTGTTTGAAACCGCTCGAATCAATTATTTATTACTCACCTCTTCTTATAGGTAAAAATTATCACCCACTTATTACTTCTACGAGCTGACTCACCACTGAATTTATAGTTATTTCGCTATATAATAAACAGTCCCAGCATCGTGCTTACGCCAATATTGAGATTTGACCATGACGCCAACTACCGCTCAGAACACATCCGAAACCAATGCCGTGCAAACCATCTTGAGCACGCTCACTGATAACCATGACTTCGACCCGACTCAAATCAAAACCGATGCTGAAAGTCTAGAGCATTGGGGTAAAGACTGGACCAAGCACTTTGCCCCTGCTGCTGCTGCCATCGTCTTTCCAAAGACCACTGAACAAGTACAGACTATCGTACTCCTTGCCAATGAGCACAACGTCGTTCTAACCCCAAGTGGCGGTCGTACTGGTTTATCTGCTGGTGCCGTGGCTGCTAATGGCGAGATTGTTGTCAGCATGGATAAAATGAACCAGATTGGACAGTTTTATCCTGCCGATCGAATAGTTGAAGTCGAAGCCGGTGTGGTCACCCAGCAGTTGCAAGAATTCGCTGAATCAAAAGACTTATACTATCCTGTCGACTTTGCCTCAGCAGGCTCTAGTCAAATCGGCGGCAACATTGGTACCAATGCTGGCGGTATCAAAGTCATCCGCTACGGCATGACCCGTCAGTGGATCATGGGTCTGACTGTTGTCACTGGTAAAGGTGATATTTTGCAGCTGAATCGCGGCATGGTAAAGAACGCCACTGGTTATGACTTGCGCCAATTGTTCATCGGTAGTGAAGGCACACTTGGCTTTGTTACTCATGCGCAAATCAAACTTGAACGTCAGCCACAAGACTTAAACGTCATGGTGCTTGGCATGGACAGCTTTAACGATGTGATGAACGTACTCTCTGCCTTTCAAGCACAGATTGATTTAACAGCGTTTGAGTTCTTCGACGATGTAGCCATTGATAAGCTGATGGCACATGGTCAAGTGCAAGAGCCGTTTGAGTCACGTACTAAGTTCTATACGCTATTAGAATTTGAAGCACCCTATGAGCCAATCATGGACAAAGCCATGGCCATATTTGAGCACTGTATGGAGCAAGGTTGGGTCGTTGATGGGGTTATGAGCCAAAACCTAACGCAAGCAGCAGAGCTATGGAAGCTACGTGAGTATATCTCAGAGACCATCTCAGTCTTTACCCCTTATAAAAACGATGTATCGGTGCTAATAAGCCACGTACCGACCTTTATCGAAGAGATTGATCACATTGTCAGCAGTAACTATCCTGACTTTGAAGTCTGTTGGTTTGGTCATATCGGTGATGGTAATTTGCATCTGAATATTTTAAAACCTGAAAACATGAGCAAAGATGATTTCTTTGCTGAGTGTCAGGTAGTCAATAAATATGTGTTTGAGACGGTACAAAAATATGGTGGTTCAGTGTCTGCTGAGCATGGGGTTGGTATGACGAAGAAGCCGTACTTGCACTATAGCCGCAGTGAGACTGAGATTGAATACTTAAAAGAAGTCAAAAAAGTATTCGATCCCAACAACATTATGAACCGTGGTAAAATTTTTGATATGTGATTAGTACTCTAAACGCTTAACCCAAATAAAAAGACGCTAACCCGAAAGGCTAGCGTCTTTTTTATGAATTTATAATTCGCAAAAACTACGATTTATAAATATAACAGTATCAGTGCGACGACCAATAATATGCTCAAAAACCCTTGAATAATCAGAAACGCCTGATGCGGTGCCGCGATATGACGTACCATATTACCCAATGCATTATAAGTAATACCTGCCGCCTTAATATGAGGTGGGCTATCGAAAGTTTTGATAATTTGCAAAAACTGTTCGGTCTGATCAGATGACCAACCGTGCGGCGCAAATGGTAAAAACGGAGATAGTTGTACAGCCTGTTTTTTGGTCGCGGGGGACCACAACCAACGCTCTAAAAACAGCAAGCGCATACGCCAGTCGGCAAAGCTGCGATGATTGATGACTTGTAATAGCAACACTTCTACATTCTTATGACGACTATCGACGAAGATACGCTTTTGCAGATTAAATACGTCTGACTTTTTGCCTTCGATACATTGTAGAAAATGACCATTGCCGTAGCATAGCGTGCCTGTGATTTTATGCTGCTGATTGTAGTTACGTGCGTGACCTTCTACTTCATCAAAAATAGAGGTGCTCAAACGCGAGCCAAGAGTCAGCGTACTGACATAAACCAACTGAACCAAAGCGGAGTCATCTATGTCATCCCACTTCATGATTCTATTGGTATGATTTAAAGGCATAATAAAATAATCCTAAGAAGCCGATGAGATACGGCTAAACGAAACAAGCAACACAATACTATGCCTGAGTTGAACCAAAAAATTGACTCACAAAAACGTAGCAAATATTTACTACGTGAGACTGTTATTACCGTTACAGCTTGCTATGATAACAAGCAAAACAAAAGGTGCTGATAGATATTATTTAGATTCTATATTGAGATAATAAATAGCAAGACAGTCGCAGGTACAATGATAATGCAGAGTTAGGCGCTTATCGGTGCTCACAAACCCTATAGGTATAGAGTGATGTAGATTGTAGCAGTCGCTATCCTTTAATCCTTTACGTTAGTCGAAACAAGCACCAAACATAATGAGTAAAACGGCCCAAGATATCAACATAACCTATTGTAAATACGGCAATAAATTATTGTAACGACAATATGTTCCTATTGGAATGTTTTTATTACTTTTTTGCACAAAAATCGGTACATCAATGTGCCATGACAACATTATTTGATACCACTACATTCAATAGCTATTTAAAACAGGAAACTTATGAGTAAGATGGAAAAACTAGATGACTTTCACCTCACGATTGCTGAGATTAAGAAAAAAGATTATCCACAATTAAAAGCCTTGATGGATCGTGTCTATGTAAACTTGGGTGGCGCATGGTCAAAGACAACCATTCATACTTTGATTGACGCGTTCCCTGAAGGTCAAATTGCTTTGTTTGATCATGATCAGCTGATTGGTATCGTACTCTCCATGCGCGTTGACTATGCCAAATTTTCAAACCCGCACACCTATGACGATTTGATTGGGCAAAAAGAAATCATCAGAGACAACCCAGAAGGTGATGCAATCTATGGTTTAGATGCGCTCATCGACCCTGATTATCGTGGCTATCGCCTCGGTCGTCGTCTGTATGATGCACGCAAGGAGCTATGCCGACAGTTGAACTTCCGCGCTATTTTAGCTGGTGGACGTATACCTAACTATCATAACCATAAAGATCTGACTCCAGGCGAATATATTGATGCCGTTGAAAGCCGTGAAATTCACGATTCAGCTTTGTCGTTCCAGCTGTCTAATGGCTTTATCGTTAAACGTATTTTGACTGCTTATTTGCCAGATGACAAACAGTCAAAAGGCTTTGCTACCTTGCTTGAGTGGGCAAATATTTATTATGAGCCTAAAGACTATAAGCCTAATACTCGCAAGTCTGAAGTGCGTATTGGTGGTATTCAGTGGCAGATGCGTGAAGTCGAATCACCTGAAGAATTACTGCAACAAGTTGAGTTCTTTGTCGATATTATGGCTGATTACAACTCAGACTTTGCCTGCTTACCAGAGTTTTTCAATGCGCCATTGATGGGTTTATGCGAAGAAACTGATCAAAATATCGCTATTCGATTTTTGGCAGGTTATACCGAGTGGTTCAAGAATGAAATCTCGCATTTAGCCGTCAGTTATAACGTCAACGTCATTACCGGTTCGATGCCATTACTGGACGAAGACGATACTTTATATAACGTCAGCTATCTGTGTCGCCGCGATGGCACCGTTGAAGAGCAACGCAAAATTCATATTACTCCGCATGAGCGCAGCGCTTGGGTAATCGAAGGTGGCGATGAAGTCAAAGTGTTTGATACAGATGCGGGTCGTATCGGTATCTTGGTTTGCTACGATGTTGAGTTCCCTGAGCTTGCACGTCTCATGGCACTTGATGACATGGATATCTTGTTTGTGCCCTTCTGGACTGATACCAAGAACGGCTATCTACGTGTTCGCCACTGCGCGCAAGCCCGCGCTATTGAAAACGAATGCTATGTGATGATTTGTGGTTCAGTGGGTAACTTACCGCAAGTTGAGAGTTTGGATATTCAGTACGCTCAGTCGTCGATTTTTTCACCGTCAGACTTTGCGTTCCCACATGATGCGATTATGGCAGAAACCACTGCCAACACGGAGATGGTGTTCTTCTCTGATGTAAACTTGGACAAACTGACTCACGTTCGTCATGAGGGCTCAGTACATAACTTAATCGACCGCCGTGACGATTTGTTCAGTTTAAAATGGAAGCGCAAAGCCAAAGTGCCAGCGAGCAAATTGAGTGATGCAGAACGCCGCGAAAATTCAGGTAGCGTACTGATTGGTGATCCATTACAAAACCGAGCACAAAAGCCATAATAGGTTGACGTCGCACACTTATAGTAGACTTTATAAATAATACGGCTGATTTTCAGCCGTTTATTTTTATCTACTGTTGACTCCTTGTGCAATGATCATATAGGCAATCACGATAAGATAAGCAGTAACGATAAGCCATCATTTGAAAATAACTGAAAACAATATGCAAACTAAAAAGCGGATATCATGACAACTGATATTGAGCAAACAGAACTAAAGGCAAAGAAGCAGCCGAAGCGAAAGATCATTTCGATACTTAAAACGATAATGTTATATGGTCTCATGTTTGTCGTAATCTATAGCGTGGTCAATTGGTGGCGACAGCCTGTCATGCCTGCCAACCCTCAATTGCAACTGACCGATTACCAAGGGCAAACTATCGACTTGGCAGCGATGAGTCATGAGCGGCCTACGCTGATATACTTTTGGGGTACGTGGTGTTCAGTCTGTAGCTTTACTTCGCCCACCATTAATAAGTTAGCAGCAGATAACTATCCCGTGGTCACTGTTGCCGTACAGTCCGGCTCAAATCAAGAGTTACACAGCTACCTCGATCAGCATCAGTTTGATTTCACCACCATAAATGATCAACAAGGCAATATCTTTGCAGATTGGCAAGGACAAGTCACACCGTCTTATGTGGTATTAAAGAATGGCGAGATGACACAAGGGCTAACAGGTATTCAGCCATTATGGTCATTGAAACTGCGCTTATGGTTGGCGTCTGTTTTTTAGCAGTTGAGTCGTACTTTATGTTTCAATGAATAAGCATTTAAGGAGCTTATAGCTACGTCCGTGCTGAGGATATACAACACAGATAAACGATTGATATTGGACAAAATTGGGCCAACCTCGCACAGCTCTTTTTACCCTACCCTTTTTGTCATATAATAGCTGCCGATCTAAATATTTTTTTGAATTATTTTTACTAGCATATTTTATGTTGCAATCGTCTCGTTACCATTTATTATTGACGTAACTATTTACCGACTAATGAGCGACAATGGGTATTTATTGACATGATGGTTGATAAACCGACTATGATGAGCAATATACCTACTATTAGTAATTAAGCATTATCAATACTGCGTGACCCTCAGTACTATATTGAACTATATTGAACATCGAGCCTTGTATCCGGTTTTGAACCGACACACAAACCTACCTTTTAAAAAGATACCTTCTATGACTGATAAAAGCACTGACACACCAAGCCAAGATTACAAAGACACGCTGAACCTTGCGGATACGCCATTTGCGATGCGCGCAAACCTTGCCAAACGCGAGCCAGATTGGTTGGCTGCTTGGGAAGCGGATGACGTCTACGGTAAAATTCGTCAGGCGCGTGCTGGTGCAACCAAATATATTTTGCACGATGGCCCTCCATACGCCAACGGTCAGATTCACTTGGGTCACGCGGTCAATAAAGTACTAAAAGACATTATTGTAAAATCAAAAACTTTGTCAGGATTTGATGCACCTTATGTCCCTGGTTGGGATTGTCATGGTCTGCCAATCGAACAAAAAGTCGAAGCCAAGGTTGGTAAAGTTGGTCAAAAAGTTTCTGCGACCGAATTCCGTGGTCTATGCCGCGAATATGCGAGCACTCAGATTGAACTACAAAAGGCAGACTTCAAGCGTCTAGGTGTGTTTGGTGATTGGGACAATCCTTATCTGACGATGAACTTTCATCAAGAAGCCAACATCGTGCGTGCGCTTGCCAAGATCTATGACAATGGTCATGTGACTCGCGGTATGAAGCCAGTCAACTGGTGCTTGGACTGTAGCTCTGCCCTAGCAGAAGCAGAAGTAGAATATCAAGACAAAGTCTCTGACGCGATCTATGTCAGCTTTGATGTGCTCGGTACGGATAAAGTAGCCGCACTAGCTGAAGTAGCGGGAAATATCGCTGCTGTTATTTGGACAACTACGCCATGGACACTGCCTGCCAACCAAGCTATCTCAGTACATCCTGAGCATAACTATAGCGTGGTCGCTACTGAAAAAGGCAACCTACTACTCGCAGCGGATCTTGTCGAAACTGCGTTAAGTGAGCTAAAACTAGACAATAACGGCATCTTAGCAACCGTATCAGGCAGCGAGCTTGAAGGCCTACATGCCCAGCATCCACTAATTACAGACCGTCAAGTGCCACTCATTTTGGGCGATCATGTAACTACTGATAGTGGTACTGGTCTGGTACATACGGCACCTGGTCACGGCCTTGACGATTATATCGTTGGTCTAAAATACAACTTACCAGTGGAAAACCCAGTAAGCGGTACGGGCGTTTATTTAGATAGCGCTGCAGTATTTGCAGGCGAGCACATCTATAAAGCCAATCCAAAAATCATTGCTGCACTACATGAAAATGGTCATCTAATCAGCCATACCAAAATTGAGCATAGCTATCCGCATTGCTGGCGTCATAAGTCGCCAATCATTTTCCGTGCTACGCCTCAGTGGTTTATCAATATGGAAACCAAAGGCTTACGTGCTCGCGCATTGGCTGATATTCCATCAGTAAGTTGGACGCCAGCGTGGGGACAAAACCGTATCGAATCAATGATGACGGGTCGTCCTGATTGGTGTATTTCGCGTCAGCGTACGTGGGGCGTGCCGATTACCTTCTTTACGCACAAAGAAACAGGCGAGCTGCATCCAAACACCCTTGAGCTGATGGAAACTGCGGCGCAAAAAATCAATGAAGGCGGCGTTGAAGCGTGGTTCGATGCTAGCTGTGAAGATTTCTTAGGCAGTGAAGCCGCTGACTATGACAAAGCTACCGATACACTAGACGTTTGGTTTGACTCAGGCACAACGCATTTTGCGGTACTTGATCAACGTGATGAATTGACCAATCCAGCTGATATGTATCTAGAAGGCTCTGACCAGCATCGCGGCTGGTTCCAGACGTCACTACTGACGTCAGAAGCGATGTATGAGCGCCCACCATTTAAGCAAGTATTGACGCATGGTTTCGTGGTCGATGAAAACGGTCGTAAGATGAGTAAGTCACTGGGCAATATCATCACCCCGCAAGAAGAAATCAATAAGACAGGTGCAGACATGCTGCGTCTATGGATTGCTTCAAGTGACTATCGTTATGAGATGAGCGCAGGTAAGACGGTCTTTAAAGGTGCGATCGATATGTATCGCCGTATCCGTAATACCCTGCGTTTCTTGCTTGCCAATACTGATGACTTCAATCCAGCGACCGACAGCATTGATATCAATGAATTGGTTAGCCTTGATAAATTCATCATTGAGCGCGCACAAACCGTCCAAGCACAAATCATTAGCGCTTACGATGCGATGGACTTTCACCAAGTCACTCAGCACGTCACGGCGTTTTGCTCGCAAGATTTGGGTAGCTTCTATCTAGATATCATCAAGGATCGCCAGTACACCACGCAGGCAGATGGTCAGCCTCGTCGTTCTGCGCAGACGGCTATCTACCATATCACTCATGCATTGATTCGCTGGATTACACCAATCTTGTCATTCACGGCGCAAGAGGCTTGGGAAGTACTGAACCAACGTGATGCGGATAAAGGTGGCTATGTATTTACTCAAGAATGGTATGAGTTCCCAGCGTTTGAGCTAAGTGCGATCAGTAATGATGACTGGCAGCGCATTATGTTCGCCAAAGACATGGTGAATAAACATATCGAGACTGCACGTGGCGAAAAAATCATCAATGCCAACTTGTCTGCCGATGTGAGTCTATACGCTGACGGTGCAATGTATGAGAGCCTAGCTAAGCTTGATGAAGAGCTTCGTTTTGTACTAATTACTAGTAACGCTGCATTGAAGCCAATGAGCGAAGCGCCTGCTGATAGCATCACACAGACAGATGAAGTGACCGACACCAATACCGAAGAGGCTGTCGATTTAGTGGTCCAAGTAAGTGCCGCTACTGGTACTAAGTGCGTACGCTGCTGGCACATTCGTGATGACATCGGCACAGATAGCGCACACCCTGAACTATGCGCGCGCTGCGTGACCAATGTCAGTGGCGATGGCGAGGTGCGTCACTATGCCTAACTCAACAGACTCACCTGAAAGCCAGCGCGACCAGCAGCCGCAGGTTGAAATTGACCATTCGCCTAAGCCTGCTCATGCAACCACGGGTAGCTCAACCACGCCTAGAAGTCGTCTGGCAAAGTCAACAAATAGGACACCAAAGCTGGTGGCAAATGGTAGTCGTGCTTTTGTATGGTATATATTGGCATTGGTTATCGTCATCATCGATCAGTGGACCAAGTGGTTGGCAGAAACCAAACTGACCTTTCATGATCCAGTGCCGGTGATTGAGCCATTTCTCAATTGGACATTGGCTTATAATTACGGCGCGGCATTTAGCTTTTTGGCAGATGCTGGCGGTTGGCAGAAGTGGTTTTTTTCAGGACTGGCATTGTTCATGTCGCTGTTTCTAATCATTTATCTGATTAAAGCACCTCGCAAAGCCACACTGTTATCTTTCGGCCTAGCCTTAGTATTGGGCGGTGCAGTTGGTAATTTAATCGACCGCTTATTACATGGTCATGTGATTGATTTTATCCATGTGCATTATGCCGATGTTTGGCATTATCCGATTTTTAATATCGCGGATATCGGTATTTCTATTGGTGTATTATTGATTGTCATCGATATGCTGTTTTTGGAAAAAAAGCGTGAAATGCCACGGTCATAACCATCTATAGCTAGAGATAATAGTTCAATTTATAAATTGAAAAGGTGGGTTACGCAGTCGTAACCCACCTTTTTTTGTCGATCGTTTTAGTGCTTTCGTCATACACGTAGCAACACTGCTAATCGTGAATGCAGTTATTTATTTATAGCAACTCTGATAGTAAATCGGTCAACGTCTCTAAGCCACCACCTGCTAATAAAAATAGCAAGCCTGCCATGTTCACAACGACGGTCAAATAATAAGTCACTCGAAACTCGGGTTTTTGTGATTTGTGACGCAGATACGTCTGAGCCAATAGCGCGCCTACCCAACCGCCAAGCGCGCTTAGTATATGCAGTGTAGACTCAGGCGTACGCCAGTCGCCACTTTGCGCAGCAGCTTTGTCTTTGGCATACATACCATAAGTAATAATCCCTAGCACGACGTACCAGCCGAACACTAGCCAGCTCAATTTATCTGTTGCTGCTAATAAAGCTAAAACACCATAAAAAGCCAGTCCAAGGAATGAGCGTTTCTTTTGACCCGCTTCAAACTCTGCCTGATGGCTACGTTTCTGATTGCGCTGACGAATCTGCTGATTTTTTTGTGCCATTTTTTGCTGCACAAACCCAAGCTCTTGTACCTGCTTGGCTCGCCTGCGTCCTTGGGCATCTTGTCCAATGCTAAAGACCACTGCCTCACCGATATTAGGACGGCGCTGAGCCTTAAACTCACTCACATGAAAGAAGACAGACTCGCCTGCTTCAGTTTCAATAAAGCCAAACCCTTTATCGTCCTGCCATTTTTTGACAGTGCCTTGTTGTTTATTCACCACCGACACCTCATATCTTTTAGAATTGCCAATTATAGTACACCATCTGCGTTACATTATTGACGCTTACATCTGGTCTTAGATGGCTTATTATTTCTTACACTATAATACTGCAATTAAAGAGACTGCAATCAAACACATTATTTTCTATTCTTTTATTCTAGCAACCGATGGCTTTTTATTATGACTCAATCTCAATTTATTAACCCAAACGAAGACACTCGTATCGCTCATGGTAGCCTCGTTAAGCTGCACTTTGAAGTTTCACTAGAGAACGGTACCATCATCGACTCAACCTTTAATCGTGATGCGCCTGTGTCTCTGACCATTGGTGATGAGAGCTTGTTACCTGGTTTTGAGCAAGTACTGATGAATCTACGCGCCGGTGACACTCGTACCGCACACCTTGAGCCAGAGCAAGCTTTTGGCGAGTGGAATCCTGAAAACATCCAACATTTTAGCCGTACTCAATTTGCGCTAGTCGCTGACAATCCAGAGATTGGCATGATGGTTGAGTTCGAAGACAAAGGTAAAAACACGCTGCCCGGTACGATTAGTGCCATCGATGAAGATCAAGTCGAAGTAGACTTTAACCACCCATTGGCAAGACAAGACGTATTATTTAAAGTAAAAATCTTTAAAGTCACACCGCCCGGTGTCACAGGCATCAAATTAATGTAGTCGCTTAAAGACTATCAAAAACTCGTTAAACGTTAACTAAGATAAAAGCTCACGACGATAAAAATTAATATCGATAAAAACAGCCAAAAGGGAGACTTATATGCAGTATCAAACGTTACCGCAACTCGATGAAAAAGTATCTAAAATCTGTTTAGGTACGATGACATGGGGACAGCAAAATACTGAGTCCGAAGCACATGAACAAATGGACATGGCACTCAGTGAAGGTGTGAACTTTTGGGATACCGCCGAGATGTACCCGTCACCACCAGATAAAGACAAACAAGGTGATACTGAGCGCTTTATGGGCACTTGGTTTAACAAGACCAAACAGCGTGACAAAGTCATTCTCGCAAGCAAAATATCGCCAATGAACTTTTTGCGTGATGGTCAAACGCGCTTTAATGCCGAGCACATTAGCAGCGCTATTGACGGGAATTTGAAGCGTCTACAGACAGACTATATCGATATCTATCAGCTGCATTGGCCAGAACGTCAAGCGAATTTCTTTGGTCAGCGCGGCTATGATGAAGAAATGGCAGCACAGCCATTAGACGATTTAACGCCATTTTTAGAGACTATTCAAGCGTTGAACGATGAAATCAAAAAAGGTCGTATTCGTGCTTACGGCCTATCAAATGATACCGCGTGGGGACTGATGCGCTATCTATGGGAAGCAGATAAAAATGGCCTAATTCCACCACTTACCGTGCAAAACCCATATAGCTTATTGAATCGTTTATACGAAGTTGGTATGGCTGAGATTGCCCATCGCGAAAACGTCGGGCTACTTGCTTACTCGCCACTTGGTTTTGGTGTGTTGTCTGGCAAATATCTTGATGGCAAACGTCCAACTGGCGCACGTCTGACTATGTATGATCGTTTCGGTCGTTATGTGAATGAGCAGGCCAAATCAGCCACTGAACAATATGCTAAGATAGCTGCTGATGCAGGTTTAGACATGGCGCAGATGTCATTGGCTTTTGTAAACTCTCGTCACTTTGTCACTAGCAACATTATTGGGGCAACGACGACCGAGCAACTCAAATCAAACATCGATAGTGTCAATGTGGAGCTAACAACAGATGTATTAGAAGCGATTGAAGCGGTGCATACACAGCAGCCTAATCCATCGCCATAGTTGGTCTTTTATAGAGATTGGATGTTAATAGAGCCTGCTGAATAAATAATATTAAGTTTGCTCTATTAATTCTCCTATAAAAAAGGGCGCAAACCGTTTCGATTTGCGCCCTTTTATTGACTGGCTGAGATTAGCTACACTTGCTCAACTCTAACTAATTCAACTCTAACTAATTCAACTCTAACTAATTCAACTCTAACTA
>OJBZ01000261.1_pt1 | contig 33406 bp, 18 predicted proteins | sample 1591671 | NCBI WGS metagenome assembly OJBZ01 (sample SAMN05416850, study PRJEB24817) | seawater metagenome | isolation source: Sea water | place: Canada:Atlantic | collected 2013-07
GGCAGCGTCAGATGTGTATAAGAGACAGGGTGATGTCTTGGTGACCTTTGAAAACGAAGCCAACCTTGCAGCAACTGATTTTGGCGCTGGTCAAGTAGACATCGTTTATCCAAAATACTCTATCAAGTCAGAGAGCCCTGTGGCAGTTGTGAAGACGGTAACAGACAAAAAAGGCACTACAGACGCTGCCAAAGCGTATCTTGATTACTTATGGAGTGAGCCTGCTCAGCAACTAGCGGCCAATCTATATCTACGTCCTAGCGTTAAGAGCGTTCTTGACAAAAACGGTGACAAATTACCGCCAGTTGAGACTTTCCGCCCGAACGATGCCTTTGGCACATGGGATGAAATCATGAGCACTTACTTCAGTGATGGTGGTGTATTTGACCAATTGGCAATTAACGCGCCTCAGTAATCACTTGCTAAGTACTTAGATTAGCTACTGCGCTAAACGCTGAAACGGATTAATTCAGTTAATCGTACAGTCAGTCATGAAGCACCCCATAAAGGACATGGTCGTACGCACTATGTCCTTTATATCATAAGCCGACCAATAATAATTTTGATAACAATGGTAATAATGGTCTTACGGTGAGCACCCTCGCTAAGTACCATCAGTTAGGCAATAGGACATCACTATGAGTGCAACATCTTCTTCTGCCAGCAAACCCACCAACAAAAAAGGGTGGTTGACACGCTTGCGTCAGCGCAATGTGCTACCTGGGTTTGGTCTGAGCATGGGCATCACTGTCTTTAGTTTGTCATTACTAGTGGTGCTACCGTTTGCCATGATGGCCTATACCACAACTCAGATGGGTTGGACGGGTTTTTGGGAAACCATCACCCAGCCGCAAGTCACTGCCGCAATTAAGCTCAGCTTATGGATGTCGTTTTTGGCGATGCTGACCAATATGGTCTTTGGTACACTGGTTGCGTGGGTACTTGTCCGCTATGAGTTTTGGGGTAAGTCACTGATTAATGCCTTGGTTGATTTGCCATTTGCACTACCAACTGCCGTTACAGGTATCTCGCTTGCCACTTTATATGCGCCTAATGGCTTGATTGGTCAATGGTTTGCCAAGTTCGATATTCAGGTCGCCTTTACGCCGATAGGTATTTGGCTCGCACTGGTTGTGGTGAGCTTCCCCTTTATTGTTCGCGCGGTGCAGCCCGTACTCGCTGAGCTATCGGTTGAGTTTGAAGAAGCGGCTGCGGTATTGGGCGCTAATCGTTTGACGACTTTTCGTAAAGTGATTTTGCCGGAGTTATTGCCAGCCTTGCTGATGGGTGCAGGTATGATGTTTGCTCGTGCCACAGGCGAGTATGGTTCAGTTATCTTTATCGCGGGCAATATTCCGATGCAGTCTGAGATTTTACCGCTCATTATTATCAGTAAGCTTGAGCAGTTTGATATTCAAGGTGCTTCTGCGGTTGCACTATTTATGCTACTCATATCATTTGTTATCTTGCTGACCATTAATATCATGCAGTGGAAACTGTCGCGCCGTGTAGGAGCTCGCTAATATGCAAATATCTAATAGCTACGACTACCAAAGCAACGCTGCGACCAAAGATACCCCATGGATACGTCGCACCTTTATTGCCATTGCGGTGCTATTCATGATTGTCATGTTGGTCATTCCATTACTGGCTGTGTTTTACGAAGCCTTTAAAAATGGTTGGCAGCTATATATTGCTTCATTAGTAGACCCTGAAGCTTTGCAAGCCATCAAGCTGACGCTTATTACGGCAGGAATTGTCTTACCAATTAATATGGTAATGGGCATCGCGATTGCATGGTTGGTCACGCGCTATCAGTTTAAAGGTAAGCAGCTGGTCACCACTTTGCTAGATTTGCCATTTTCGGTATCGCCAGTGGTTGCAGGTTTGATGTTTGTGCTGCTGTTTGGACTGAACTCTACTATTGGTGGCTGGCTTGAGAGTATGGGTTTCCAAGTAATATATGCAGTGCCTGGTATTATTTTGGCTACACTATTTGTGACCTTTCCGTTTGTTGCACGTGAGCTGATTCCATTGATGCAGACTCAAGGCGACTCTGAAGAGCAAGCAGCGCTAACATTAGGCGCGACTGGTTGGCAGACGTTTTGGCATGTAACACTGCCTAATATCAAATGGGCGCTGCTATATGGTTTGATTTTGACCAATGCCCGTGCGATGGGTGAGTTTGGTGCGGTAAGCGTGGTTTCCGGTCACATTCGCGGCGAGACCAACACCATGCCGCTATTGGTTGAGATTGCCTATAACGATTATAACTTTACCGCTGCGTTTGCCTTATCGAGCATATTGGCTGCACTTGCCTTAGTGACGCTACTGATTCAACAAGTCATGACCAAGATACAAGAGCGTAAATTTGCTAAGTCTGAGCGGCTTGCCAGCGCACCTGAGCTGCCAGTGAGTGCTAACGCAACGGCCGTTACTGAATCGACGAGTGCGGACAGTACTGGCAAGGTATAACTGCCATTATCTGATAAATGATGTTAATACTACGGATGCAGTCGCTACTCAGCTACTTGCCACGATACGACAAAAGATATAATAAGAGATACGATTATGAGCATTGAGATTCGCAACGTTAATAAAAAATTCGGCAATTTTACCGCTTTAGATAATATCAATATCACGGTGCCAACTGGCAAGCTGACGACGTTACTAGGTCCATCAGGCTGCGGTAAGACTACCTTGCTACGTATTATCGCGGGTCTGGAATATGCCGACTCTGGACAGGTATTGTTTGATGAGCTAGATGTGACCAATACCCCAGTCCAAAAGCGTCATATTGGCTTTATGTTTCAGCATTATGCGCTGTTTCGCCATAAGAACATCGCGGACAATGTGGCGTTTGGATTGACCTTATTGCCAAAAAACGAACGCCCAAGCAAAGCTGATATCAATAAGCGCGTGGCAGAGCTCTTAGACCTCGTGCAGCTACCACAAGTTGCCAATGCTTATCCGCATCAGCTATCAGGTGGTCAGCGCCAGCGCATTGCATTAGCACGTGCACTTGCTGTCAAACCGAAGCTGTTGCTGCTAGATGAGCCGTTTGGTGCACTAGATGCCAAAGTCCGTAAAGAGCTGCGCACATGGCTAAAAAACATCCACCACGAGCTTGGTATCACCAGTATCATGGTAACGCATGACCAAGAAGAAGCCCGTGCGGTATCAGATGAGATCGTCGTGATGAATCAGGGCCGAGTAGAGCAGGTGGGCACGTCAGAGGAGCTGATACACCAGCCAGCCAACGCCTTTATCAGCGATTTCTTAGATCTTGTATAATTATTTGACCTAGCGTAATTTAGGTCGAATTATCAATAGTTGAGCAAAAAAAAGACCTACGAAAGTAGGTCTTTTTGGTTTGGCGCATTGCCGCAGATCTATTGTCTCAAGCGCTTTTTACAAAGCGCAGTCAAAGAGCCAAAAATCTAAGCGGACACAAGCGGACAACAGTATCTACGCAAGATCCGATATATCTCTATTAGTTCCTCTAGGAGTGATTTGCTCGTAGGTGATGTCTAAAATATCTTGACACCAATCTGGTAAATCATCAGCGACCTCATACCACATCCAAGTACCGTCACGTACACAGCTCAAAATACCCAGTTTTTTCAAATGGTTTAGGTGGCGTGATATTGTTGGTTGTGGCTGGTCAAGCATATCTACCAAATCACCCACGCAACGTGCTTCTTCTTTGAAAAGAATTTGAAATATTTTTAGACGTGTCGGATCAGATAGGACTTTGAATAAATCGATAGGTCGTATCGTAAAATTATTATCAGACATAGGTGAATTCCAATGGGCTTTGTTAATAGGGGTTCAATATAACAGCAGTTATCTACAAAATCGATTAAAAAATAAGCAAATTTACAGTTCATCGTCAATTCACTACCTTTGACAATATTCGGTTACATGCACACTTATATCCACTTACATAAATGAACTGCCTGTAATACAAGGGTACTGTCTCAACGAATAAATATATCGAATGTGATTGAAAATGATAATAATTATCGTTATTATACTGCAAGCGATAAACGTGATTTCAACGACTACTTTTTAATTGCTAGAAAACAGTAAATTATCCGTCTATCAATGACACTTATCACAAAGATTTTTATACAAGTGTCGTATGCCGTCATTATCGAATAGTGGTATTCCGAGGAGCCAATCCATGTACGTATGTATCTGTAATAACGTAAAAGAAAAGCAAATCAAAGCAGCTATTGCTGCAGGTGTTGATACGCTCGATGGTCTAAAAGATACGCTCGATATAGCAACGTGCTGTGGCTGCTGTGAGCCGATGGTCAATGACTACCTAGACGAACATCATGCAAAACTCGATAATCTAGCGTACGCCGTTTAAATACTGTTAATCACACATTCTCATTATCTAGTGCGATAAAACCTAACACGATAAATTATATTCAGTATTTTGCATCTAACTCTATTTATTATACATAATGGGCAGGGTGCAAGCGTCCATATAACCTCAGTCATACACCAACACGAACTATATTAAATAGTCTCATGCCAGTTGTAGCTAATTATGATTCTCAATTAGCATCTTATTCTTAGTTCATAACGTTACACCCTATACTGCGCCTGTATGCTACTATATTTACCTAAGATTATAAGCCATTTTATTGACTTTGATTTTTACTGATCAGTTTGCCAATTATGCTATCCTTATATAATAAATTATGGATGTATGGTGATCGGTAAAAATAAATAGGGGAGTACGCGTTATGATAGGTAGCCAGAAAGTCATTGATTATTTGAATTTCTTACTAGGTGGTGAGCTTGCTGCTCGTGACCAATATTTTATCCATTCAGAGATGTATGCTGAGTGGCACTATGGCAAGTTGTACGATCGTATCCATCATGAAATGGAAGACGAAACGCTACACGCACAGAACATCATTCGCCGTATCTTGATGTTAAGTGGCACGCCAAAGATGTCGGTCGACGCTATCCATATCGGTGCGTCTGTCCCTGAGATGTTGCAGTTTGACCTAGATTTAGAGTATCAAGTACAAAAGCATCTAAAAGAAGGTATCGCACTTTGCGAAGCAGAGCATGACTATGTCACGCGTGAGATGCTGGTCGAGCAATTGAAAGACACCGAAGAAGACCATGCGCACTGGCTTGAGCAGCAGCTCCGTCTCATCGATATGATTGGTCTACCGAATTACCTACAAAGCCAAATGGCTGAAGTCACCCCTAATATTGTCTGATATCATCCTACGTATGAATAGCATTCACAGTATTTAGCATAAATAATAGAGATAAAGGGAGAAAGGTAATGACAGGGGATAAAGAAGTTATTCGCGCGTTAAACAAAGTACTTGGGCAGTCATTGATTGCCATCAACCAGTATTTTTTGCATGCACGTATTGCACGTCATTGGGGGCTAGAAGCGCTTAATGACTCATTATATAAGCAATCTATTGCTGAGATGAAATGGTCAGACGACCTAATCGCTCGTATTTTATTGCTAGGCGGTTTGCCAAACTTGCAGGAACTGGGCAAGGTATTGGTTGGCGAAGATGTGCCAGAAATCATTGAGTGCAACCTACGCCTTGAGAGACAAAAGTTCGATATTATTACTGATGCCGTCACCTTATGTGAGACAAAGTCTGACTACGTTTCTCGCCAGCTATTAGTCACGCTAAAAGATGGCAATGAAGAGTATGAAGACTGGTTAGAAACGCAGCAGGACTTAATCGAGAGTATTGGTGTAGAGCGCTACATCCAATCGCAAATGAGTGATGATGACGCATAATAATATTTGCTATTAATGTCAGTCATAAGAAAAAGCCAGTATGAGATTGATAATCCAATCGCATACTGGCTTTTTTCTGTCTATAGATAAGCTATTTTTAACGTTTCGGATATACAGAATAGAGACTTGTCGTACGTAAAATCTCACTCAATAGAAAACTTGTCTCGATTGAAGACACGCCCTAGTATAAACCGCGGCCGTCTTCAGGTTTCAGACGTAAGAAATACAGCCCCGAGAGAATGGTCAAAATGCCCAATATCCAATAAGTGGTTTGGAACGCTACTAACGTATCCATCTGTAGACGCTCACGTAGTAGATTCAACACAGCAGCACCGAACGCAATACCAAAGCTAATCGCTAACTGCTGATTAACCGCCATTAAGCTATTACCACTACTGGTTTGTGTCCCCTGTAAATCGCCAATAGTAATCGTATTCATCGCGCTAAACTGCATAGAGTTGCAGGCACCCATGACGGTCAGGATAGGTATAAACCATAGCCACTGCGACGCATCGTTAAACTGCGCCAGTACAATGATAAGCGAACCCATAAACAAGGTGTTGTAGATCAGCACCTTACGGTAGCTAAACCGCTGAATAATCTTGCTAACCCAAGGTTTGATACCTATAGCACCCACTGCAATTGGGGCAAGTAACCAACCTGCCTGCGAAGGCGAGTACTCAAATACCACCTGAAGTAATAAAGGCAATAAAAAGGGCACGGCACTGATACCAAGCCGCGTAAACAAATTGCCTGTAATACCAATTCGAAAGGTGCGAATATCAAACAAGCTCAGTGGAAATAATGGTGCCGCTCGCCGTTTGGCATGCCAGACATATGCGCCGCTCAATAGACTTGCGCCTAACCCGAGTAATAACCCATAAATCCCGCGACCTGTCTGTGAACCAAACTCGACAGCCAGTGTGAATCCGCAGGCAGCGGCGGCAAACAATACAAACCCTGTCCAATCAAGACGCTTGGTATCTTCATATAGCGCTGGCACCAGTTTTTTGCCCATAATAAAACCTGCCACACCCATCGGTATATTGATCAAAAATATCCAATGCCAGCTGGCATATTGCACGATATAGCCACCCAATACCGGACCGACTAGTGGTGCAACCAACGCTGGTATTACAGCGAAATTCATCACAGTGAGCAGCTTATTGCGCGGATAAGACTTAACCAATATCAAGCGAGCGACAGGCGTCATCATGGCACCGCCGATACCCTGTACCACACGTGAAGCAACTAAAAAATCTAACGTTTGCGACGCCGCGCACAGTAATGAGCCAACACAAAAAATGATGACCGCCGATAAAAATACGCGGCGTGTGCCATATTTATCCGCTAAAAAACCACTGATAGGGATAAAAATCGCTAGGGTCAATGCATAGCTGATGACGGCCCACTGCATCTTCAATGGTGACTCACCGAGTGCCTGCGCCATTTGTGGCAACGAGGTGTTCAAAATAGTAGCGTCTAAAATTTGCATAAATAGCGCTACCGCTAGTACATAAGGCAGGTATTTATCTTGCGTTGGAGTCAGGGTGATTTTAGACTCATTTTTATTAAGTATAGTAGACATAAATCATATGTTAGTCGAAAGCGTTATGGGGCATGTAGAGTAAATTATATTCAATTAATAATGTTTGAGCAGTGTGGAAACCAGATTGGCTGAAATTAATGCCAATCACCCATAAAAAAATAACTAACGGTAAGATTAAGGTCTGTTGAACATTCAAATTTAAATGTTCAACAGACCTTAGACAAAGTCATTTTACGCACTTTTATTTGTTATTATCTTGTATAATTATTACTCGACAATTTTTCTAAATTAATATAACAGCCATAGTCATATCGTTCACATTCTACGATGTAGCTGTTCTCGAGTATGTAATCATATGTATAAACGACAGTCGGTTGCACTCATTGTAACATTGATAGTTGTCACACTTTTAGTACTAATGATCAGTGATGATGAAACTGGTAACTCCGAAACCACCATCAACGACAGCTATTCTGCTGACAATACAGTAAACGGTACTCATATTCTTACAGATGGTTGTAGGGATGCGCAAAAAACTAAACGGCACTTATTGGAGGAAGCCATCTCGGAGTTGTTTGATGGTGACTTTAGTGAAGCTGGTAAAAAACTGGCTTTTTTAAATATGTTTAGTTTAAATGCATGTGATGGATACACAGAGATGCCTAAAGCAACTCCGGGCATAGCTGACAATATTGAGATTGAAAAAGATAGCGATATCCTTCTTGAAACAGTCATTCTGCCGCCTATTGAAACAGGTGCTGAAGACGATAATATCATCACGTTTGATAGTCATTTACATAACTTCCCATTAGCCTCTAATACGTGGAACGATACTTATCAGCTCAATCATGGTATTCCTCATCGGGGATATCAAGTTTTTTATATGCATGCAGACAATCCATCGAAGGTAATAGAAAGAGAACACATCACAGGAGTGGCAAAAAAATATAGTTGGAGTGACTTTAAAAATATACCATCAGAAAAATTCATGGCATATTGGGTAGGCTCGTTAAGCGTACCTGAATCGGGGTTTTATCAAGTTTTGATTAGTAAAAGTCACTCTGAGGTACGGGTGCTTATCGATAAACATATTATCATTGAGGACAACAAAGGCGGTGATGATATGCAAAAAGTATATATACCAGCTGGTAATCATATTGTCGAAGTTGAGTACCGCAATGGCTGGCATACAACAGATGTGGCAATGGATATCAGTCCTATGGAGAATGTTAAACAACCTGAAGACCCAAATCAAATTTTATCCACCATCAAGCAGCGATACCCAGATGTTGTAGCATTATACGCTGGTGTTTATGAGGCGGATAATCAAGCTGTCGTGCTAGATATACCTGCTATCTCCAAACCGGTAGTATTATACTTAAGCTCTTATGAGGCCATTAAATGGCAAATAAACAATACTCGTAATACCAACATAGTAGGAGTTGTTTACGTAAGCTCTCATAAAGGGTCGCAAGTGCAAGGTCTCACACAACAAAGCACTATCATAAACGCCGATATAAAGAATTTGGGTTATAAGAACAATACAGTATGTCACTGCAATCGTGATGGCTATCAATGTAATGTGAAAGGCGCTCATATAGCGGGTAGTATCGGCACAGGTAACCCATACCAAAAATATGGTATTGATATCATCCAGTTTGTGGGCAGTTACTCTACTGATTATTTCACTTTTCAACCCTATAGCGGTGAATGTGCTACTGTAAGTTCTATCACAACCAGAAAATAATAGGAGAAATCATGAGTCAAGATAATAATAAATACGTACCACCAAAAGTTTGGACGCAAGATAAAGACAACGGCGGCAAGTTTGCTAGTATTAATAGTCCAACGTCTGGAGCTCGCTATGATAAAGAGCTGCCTGTTGGCGATGCTCCGTTACAGCTGTACTCATTAAACACACCAAATGGTGTCAAGGTAAACATACTATTAGAAGAGCTGGCCGAACTTGGTATTGACGGGGCAGCATATGATGCCTACAAAATTGATATTTCTAAAGGTGAGCAGTTTGGCTCAGGGTTTGTAAAGATAAACCCCAATTCAAAGATTCCAGCCTTGGTCGATCATTCTACTGATACAGCAGACGAGCCGATAGCACTGTTTGAGTCGGGCGCTATCTTAATGTATCTAGCAGAAAAGTTTGATAAGTTCCTGCCACTGGCTACTGGCAAAGCGCGAGCAGATTGTCTGTCTTGGATTATGTGGCAAATGGGTAGCGCGCCTTTCTTAGGTGGCGGCTTTGGGCACTTTTATGCGTATGCGCCTGAACCTTTAGAGTATCCAATCAACCGCTATACGATGGAAACCAAGCGTCAGCTCGATGTATTAGACACGCATTTAAAAGATCATGAGTACCTATGCGGCAATGATGAATCTGATTACAACATTGCGGATATGATTGTCTGGTCTTGGTATGGTCAGTTGGCACTGGGTAAGCTCTATGATGCAGCAGAGTTTTTACAAGTAGAAGACTACAAACACTTACAGCGTTGGGCTAAGAAAATCGCTGAACGTCCTGCGGTTAAACGTGCAGTAGCGCTAGAGCTAAAACCAATCGACTAAACTAAGTACTCAATACAGTTTAGATCTAACAGTACAGTTTAAGCATAAATAAACTTTAAACACAGCAGCAAGGCTGATAAGCAAATAGCTTATCAGCCTTTTTATTTATATTCATAAAAATGAATATTTGTATGCTATGTCTTCCTTTTGTCTTTACACAATGATACATTAGTACAACAGATAGAAACACTAGTGCGTTAAGATAGCCGAGCACCATTACAATAGACAGGTGTTTATACTTCTTCTACTGAAAGGTGATGATTATGAAAGACAATAATTATATAAACGATATGTCGCTATCAAGAGGCGCTGATTTAACTGGTGTTAATAGGTCAGGCATTACCTATGACGATAATAAGTCTGATGACTATAGCTATAAAGACAGTGCCCAGTCTAATAAAAATCCCAAAAACATCACTGTAGAGCATTATTCAGAAAACATACCTAAAAAAATAAAAGAACAACCCACCTATATGATAAAAAATAAAATATTACTGCCTGTACTTGCAGCGCTTAGCACAGCTTTATTTAGTACCACCAGTATGGCCAGTACATCGACTGAGTTTACTAGCCAAGATTGGCAAGTCGCTTGTGATAATACGCGTACGTGCCGGCTGGCAGGCTATCAAGCAGAGAATAACAGTGAGTTCCCGGTTTCTATATTGCTCGTACGCCGTGCAGGTGCGAATGCTGGCGTGGATGGTAAAGTAAAGCTTGGCGGGGCAAAGGACAGCTCGTCTAAAGCCCTAATGCAGCTCGGTAACCGTCATCGCATCTCGTTGTTTATTAATGACAAAGACTATGGCGAGACTAAACCGTATTCAGCTGCTGCAGGTAATGCTGAGCTCACTCAAGCGCAGGTAACTGCATTATTAGAGGCTTTGACCAAATCTAGCAAGATTACATTGGCCTTGCGCAACTCACGTTGGCAGCTCTCTGACAAAGGTGCCAGTGCTGCCATGCTCAGAGCCGATGAGTTCCAAGGTCGCGTTGGTACATCCAGTGCTTTTATTAAAAATGACGATGCTGTTAAATCTAGTGGCGGTATATTGCCTCCCAAAGCAGCGCCAGTACTGCGGTTTGTCGTGCCAAGTGCCAAAGCGGACGATGGTAATGACAAAAAGTTTGTGATGAGGTCCTCTCAGTTGGCATCGTTGGTAAAAGGCACAATGAAAGATGCAGACAGCGTTTGTCCTAATCTTTCAGACAAATCACCTTGGCGTATCAGTCGTCTAAATGGCTCGCAGCTGTTGGCACAGCATGAGTGCTGGACAGGCGCTTATAACGCTGGAGCAGGGGTTTGGGTGCTCAATGATAGTAAACCTTATAAGCCAACATTGGTAACGACCAATGCTACTGGCTACGATAAAGGCAAGCTTACCTCTGTACAAAAAGGTCGCGGCATCGGTGATTGCATGAGTAAAACCGATTGGTTATGGACAGGCCGTGCATTTGAAAAAAGTCATGAAAGCACCACAGGACTTTGCCGTTTAATCGAGGCGGGCGGGGCATGGCAGCTACCTACCTATGTCACAGAAGTCAAAGTAGTACGATAGATAAATAGTGAGTAACTCATTTGCTTTAGCTATTAAATTTTGCTGTAGTTATCAAATAAAATACCTAAACTTGTTTATTATCAACACTGTTAATGCTTATTTACTCAGTAATTGAAGAAATAGGTACATATATTTTTTTATTGTGCTATACTGCGTCGCCACGTTAGCTTAGGCTTTCGTGAATTATGAGATTGATAACATCGCCTGCGATTTTGGGTCTAGGATGACCATAAGTAATTGTTGCCGATGATTTTGTGTACTTAAATAACCTTTAAAAATATCCGTTATTTTTGACTCATATCTTATCTACTGGCCTATAACTAGGGTCTAGATTGGTTGCTGTTTGCCTTTATCTGCTTTGGACAAAGCATTGATAATGAGCGTATATCAAGCAAGGATAAGACACTCGGCACTACCACCAAAATACGTCAGACAGCACGAACGCATTTATTATAAAGACGCTAAGCTCTATTGGCTTGGTTTCTAATTATCGACAATTTTATATTGCTCGGTAATGCTAATAAGAGCAGCGTGGTGAACGGTTATCAGTGGTATGCATCAAGTTTGCTGAATTTACAGCAACTTATACTTACCAAGGATTCTTATGACTGACATCTTATCTGCAATCGCCGCTGAAAACGGCATCATCGAAAGCACTGACACTCCAAATACTGATAATAATACTCAAGCGGCTACTACTGACGCCACTGAAGAAAACAAAATCACCTTTACTGATCTTGGCATTGCTAAGCCAATTCTTACTGCACTTGATCGCAGTGGCTATACCAATCCAACCCCTATTCAAGAACAAGCCATTCCTTTTGCTCTAGCCGGTCGTGACCTTTTATTGTCAGCGCAAACGGGTAGTGGTAAAACAGCGGCTTTCGTTATCCCTGTACTTGACCGTTTGAGTCGTGCTACTAGCTTTGACAAACTAACCAAAGCACTTATCCTAACGCCAACGCGTGAACTTGCTCAGCAAGTACATGACAGCGTTCGCACTTATTCTAAAGACATGCGCGGTCTATTTTGTGTGCCACTAGTTGGCGGCGCACCATACAATGGTCAGATCACTGCTTTGAAAAAAGGCGTTCAAGTAATCGTTGCGACGCCTGGTCGTCTACTTGACCATATCAATGCAGGTCGCGTTGATTTGTCAAACCTAGAAGTATTGGTACTTGACGAAGCGGATCGTATGCTAGACATGGGTTTTGCTGATGATATCAGTGATATCCTTCGTGCAGCACCAATCGATCGTCAAACGATCATGTGTTCAGCAACTTGGGATGGCCCAGTAGGTAAAATCGCTGCTAGCTTCACTAAGAACCCTGAGCGCGTATCAATCAAAGTAGAATCTGCACACATCGAAGAAAAAGTGTACTACTGTGACGATTTTGATCACAAAAACCGTTTACTTGACAAAATCGTTTGCCAGCAAGATATGGAACAGATCATTATCTTTGCTGCTACCAAACGTAGCACTGAAAAACTGGCTAAACAGCTACAAGAAGCGGGCCATAAAGCAAGCTTCCTACATGGTGACTTGCCACAGAGCAAGCGTAACCGTATCGTTCAAGACTTGCGTAATGGTAAAGTGAAAATCCTAGTAGCGACTGACGTTGCTGCACGTGGTCTAGATATCCCAGCTATCTCGCACGTTATCAACTATGACTTACCGCGTCAGACTGAAGATTACGTCCATCGTATCGGTCGTTGTGGTCGTGCTGGTCGTACTGGTGTTGCTATCAGCCTATGTAGCATGGATGATCGTCCACAGCTTAACGCTATCAACCGTTATTTAGATCGCAAAATGGAAGTATGTATCATCGAAGGTATGGAGCCTAAGAAAACTTACGTACCTAGCGAAAACAAAGGTAATGGTCGTGGCCGTGGTCGTGGTCGTTCTAACGGCGGTGGCGGTCAAGGCCGTGGTCGTTCAGGCGGTGGCTATGCTGGTAAATCTAGCGGTGGTGGTCAAGGCCGCGGTCGTTCAAGCGACAGCGCTCCAACTGGTCAACGCGCTAGCAACGACAGCGGTTATCAAGGTAAGCCACGTGACACGTCAGGCAAACCAAATGAGCGTTCAGGTGGCAAGCCGTATCAAGGCAAGCGCACTGGTGGCCCAAGCCGCGGTGATAGCAATGGCGTTCCACGTGGTGAGCGTGCTGCAACTGGTCGCGGTCGTCCAAGCGGCAGCCAAGGTCGTCCAGCTGGTCGTTCTGACAGCCGTGGCCAAGGTCGTCCAAACGGCGGCAACCGTGGTAACAACTCGTAATACAGCTATATTTGACGATTTCAATCATTGATTCATTAATCGTCTAAAGATAGCACTAAAAAAGCCAGATACTTGTTATCTGGCTTTTTTGCGTTTACCTGCTTTATATTTCTCAATAACGGGCGTATGACGTTACGTGTCTAGCCGTTATCTTGCTGTTCATCCTGTCAAATACTACTCGGCAAATCCTAGCTAATAGTCGATGGCTGCTTGCAGGAGTTTTTTGCCTTGTCTATACTGATTTACTTTTGCCCGTTGTCACTCTTGGAGCGCCTTGATGCCTGCCACCTCAAACTTAGCAATCGATAATTTGCCATTAGCCTTTGGCATTATCATGGCCATTATTGGTCTGGTTTTTTATACCCAAGGCTTACCGGGTAAGTTTTGGCGTCGATTTTATGCCGTACTGCCTGGTATTGTGCTTTGCTGCTTTATACCAGCCACTTTGAATAGCTTAGGCGTGTTTGCCGATGGTATTGGTTCGCAGATTTATGGCTTTACTGCAACTTACTTACTGCCAGCAAGTTTGCTATTAATGACCTTATCCATGGATGTACCTAAAATATTGGGCTTAGGCTGGAAAGCGATCGCGATGTTTTTTGCTGCCAGTATCGCTATCGTCATCAGTGGTCCGATCAGTTTGGGAGTCGCTAAGTGGATATCGCCTGCGATGTTCACCGATGACACATTATGGCGTGGGTTCTCTGCTGTAGCGGGCAGCTGGATAGGCGGCGCGGCTAACCAAGCAGCGATGAAGGAGCTGTTTGGGGTCAGTGATGATCTGTTTGGTATGATGATTTTGGTCGATACCACCAATGCCTCACTGTGGCTGCTAGCTATTTTGGTCATGGCAAAACATAGCGACAAGATAGACCGCTTTTTGCGCGCTGATACCAGTAGTATTGATAAAGTAGTCAAAGCAGTCGAGAGCTATGAGCGTGATCATGCCCGCCCAGCAACCATCAATGACTTGATGGTGATGTTTGGCTTATGCTTTGCCATGGTCGGAGTGGCACACTTTGTCGGTGGCCAGATTGCAGATTTCTTTGCGCCTTATAGTTGGGCCGTTCAATATAGCTTTGCTAGCTCGTTCTTTTGGATGGTGGTAATTATTACGGTAATAGGTGTTATATTTTCGTTTACTAAGATACGTAGGTTAGATCATGTTGGCGCATCAAAAATCGGCACGGTATTTATCTTTGTATTAATCGCCGCAATCGGTATGCAAATTAATCTGGCCGGTATCGTCTCGCAATGGCGACTATTACTAATCGGTCTGTTATGGATGAGTATTCACGTCGTGATTATTTTTGCTGTCGCTCGACTCATTCGTGCGCCATTTTTCTTTTTGGCAGTTGGTTCTAATGCCAATACTGGCGGTGCATCCTCAGCACCGATTGTCGCAACGGCCTTTCATCCGTCGTTAGCGCCTGTTGGCGTGTTCTTGGGTATTTTAGGTTACGCAGTAGGGACGTTTGGTGGTTATATCAGCACCCAATTGATGCGCTTGGTTGTGTCTTAATGTCTAAGTTATCACTCTTCTAATAGCATCTTTTTCTAAACCAAACCCGCATTGATGCGGGTTTTTTATTATTAATGATTGGGTGACTTGAGTTATCGTTTTGTCTATCTATGCTATTGATACGTAAGCCTAGCCATGGCCACGCATGAGTACGTGTTAACCTTTCTGTTAATTAAATAAAGACAACTAAGCACGTTAGGAATAAACAACGATTCGATAGGAACAATAACGCTATGGCGAATTCAAAAAAATTAGAAGAAAAAACAAATATAACAAGCACAGTAAAGAACGCCCTTTATAACCCTGATCAAGACAATATTCAGGTCAGAGGCGCGCGTGTACACAATTTGAAGAACGTTGATGTTGATTTGCCTCGCAATGCACTAGTGGTCTTTACCGGTATCTCCGGCTCAGGGAAGTCGTCATTAGCATTTGGTACGTTGTTTGCCGAGTCACAACGCCGTTATCTTGATTCTGTATCTCCTTATGCTAGACGCTTGATTGATCAGGTCGATGAGCCAGATGTTGATTCTATAGAAGGATTGCCACCAGCAGTCGCTTTGCAGCAGAAGCGGGGTACGCCATCAGTGCGCTCATCCGTGGGTAGCGTAACGACGATATCCAATGGTCTGCGTATGCTGTACTCACGCGCAGGAGAGTATCCTGCTGATCAAGAGATTCTATACGCAGATGCATTCTCCCCCAACACCCCAGATGGCGCTTGTCCGACTTGTTCAGGTATCGGCCGTGTATTTGAGGTCACTGAAGAGCTGCTGGTGCCAGACAATACCAAGACCATCCGTGAGCGGGCAATTGCGGCTTGGCCACCAGCATGGCAAGGACAAAACCTTAGCCGTATATTGACCACATTGGGCTATGATATTGATAAACCATGGCATACATTACCGAAAAAAACACGCGACTGGATTTTGTTTACAGATGATACGCCAACAGTGCCTGTCTATCCTGAATACAATATTGAGCAAACGCGCGATGCGATAGAAAAAGGCGAAAAGCCAAACTATATGGGTACTTTTACCAGTGCCAAAAACTTCATTTTGCATTCTTTTGCCACCACCCAAAGCCCGCGAACTAAAAAACGCGTCTCGCAATTTATGCAAATATCTGAGTGTCCAGAATGTCATGGTAAAAAATTGAAGAAAGAATCGCTATCGGTTAAGTTTGCAGGACTAGATATCGGTGAGTTATCACAGCTAACGCTAACAGAAATGGCGGAAAAACTAGAAACAACCGCTCGTACCAAGGTGGCTGATGACACACCAAACCGCGAAAAAGCCATCGTTGCCCAACGTATTGCCAGTGATATTCTCTCTCGTGTTGAAGCGCTGACAAGATTAGGGTTAGGCTATCTCTCGCTTGAGCGTACCACACCGACTCTCTCTCCTGGTGAATTACAGCGACTGCGTTTGGCCACTCAAATTCGCTCGCAGCTGTTTGGCGTAGTCTATGTCCTTGATGAGCCATCGGCTGGTCTGCATCCTGCTGATACTCAAGCATTACTAAGTGCGTTGGATGAGCTAATCGCCGCTGGTAACTCGGTGTTTGTCGTTGAACACGACGTTAGTGTCATTAGACACGCCGATTGGATAGTCGATGTCGGGCCAAAGGCAGGCACGCATGGCGGCGAGATTGTCTATAGTGGCCCTGTAGATGGACTTCGTGAGATTGAACAGTCGCATACTGGTCAATATCTATTTGCCAATGCGACGTCTAACGCACAGTCAAAATCTAATACAAGGCAGCCAGCAGCCTGGCTCAAACTTGCCAACATTGAGCGAAATAATATTACAGGATTAGATGTTGAGTTTCCGCTTGGGGTCATGACCAGCGTCACAGGGGTCTCGGGCTCAGGCAAATCAAGTCTCGTCAGTCAAGCGTTGGTAGAGCTTATCAATGAAGCCTTGGGTCAAAAGACAGTCACAGAAGCGCCTGTCGGTGAGGCGGACTTACTTGAGCAAGAGCTTGAGTCGGTAACCAGCGGTGAAATCGTCGCTGGCATGGGGCACGTCCGTCGTCTTATTAATATCAATCAAAAAGCAATTGGTCGTACACCGCGCTCTAATTTGGCAACCTATACTGGCTTGTTTGATGATGTGCGTAAGATTTTTGCGGCGACTAAGCAAGCAAAATCTCATGGCTATGATGCTGGCAGGTTCTCATTTAACACGACCAAAGGCCGCTGCCCAAATTGCGAAGGGTTAGGGTTTGTCAGTGTTGAATTATTATTCCTACCAAGCGTCTATGCGCCTTGTCAGGTTTGTCATGGTCAACGCTATGACGAGGAAACGCTAGCAATCACTTATCGAGATAAAAACATCGCTGAAGTCTTGAACTTAACGGTTGAAGCGGCACATGAGTTTTTTGTTGATGAAGCGCCTATTTTGCGTGCATTAGAGGCATTGCTACAAGTTGGACTTGGTTACTTACGTCTGGGTCAGCCTGCCACTGAGTTATCAGGCGGTGAAGCACAGCGTATTAAACTTGCCACCGAGCTGCAGCGTGTGCAACGAGGCGACACGCTATACATATTGGATGAACCAACCACAGGCCTACATCCTGCTGATGTGTCTATGCTTATGACGCAGTTAAATGGTTTAGTCGATGCGGGCAATACCGTCATCATGGTTGAACATGACATGCAAGTGGCGAGCAATAGTGATTGGATCATTGATATTGGGCCAGGGGCAGGGGATGCTGGCGGGGTAATTGTCGCTCAAGGTACGCCATATGACGTTGCCCAATCAAAAGAAAGCCGTACTGCAGCGTTCTTATTGGTGTGATAGCAGTATATTTATATCAGTACATATTATTGAGATAAGTATGAGTATTAGAAATAGAAGTTTTCTAATACTCATTTTTTGTAAATGTAAATAAATATCTATGCAGGTGTCTCTTGCTGCACTTGCAAGCGCTCGATTCTAGCTAGATAACTGTGTCCTAGCTCTGGCTCTGCCGAGGCTATCCAAGCGGCATATCCTGACAACGTATTTAAAGTCTCATCCGCGCGTAATTTGCCGCCTGACTCTAGGTTATGGACAGCTGCTCGTAACATTTTTTTGATTTGACGAGATACCCTAGGTACGCCTTGCCCATTGACCACCATGCCTGTCACTTGTTGCTGGTTGCCTTTACGAATCACGCGCGTTTTATCATTATTTAATGCAAAACCTTCTTCACGTAATATCTTATGGACTGAGCCGAGCAGTTGCCCGATCAGCTTGTTGTGCTGCGTATCGGCTTGTTTTTTTGCGGTGCTGGTCGTGGCTTTAATCGTTGTTTTAGCCTTCGATTTGGGTTTGGTGTCTTCAATAGCGGGCACACTAAAGGTCAAGTCATCGGCATAACGGCTATAACGTAGGCCCAACTTTTCTGCCAATCCTGTCAAGCGTCGATCCAGATTTAGGCAAACGATGTTCGTTAATGCAGGACTGGTAGGCGCGCCTTGTGGCAAGGCTCTATCGCCTAATGCCACATAGTAGGTAACGCCATCTTGCTGTACCACTTGTCGGGGCGACTCCGTACACAATAATGCCAATAATGTGGCAATTTGCTCTGGGTAGCCAGTATGACGAAAGACCCCTTTGACACGGCGCCAGCTCACGCTAGGAAAGAAATCTTTGACATCCAACTTGATGAGCAGCTCGCTATTGCTATGAACTGCTGCATTGGTCACGATGGATTTGCCACGTACAAACCCATGCGCGGCACCATGGGTCATTAAATTGTTCAAAATATTGTGCAAAATCCAGCGCTGTACAAACTTCAAACGCGGTCTCGGCGACCATATTTGACGTGCTGTCCCATTGCGCTTGGCAATAGTAAAATGCGAATAAGACAGATTGGTGGCAACCTCTCTTTGATAGCACAATCCTTTTAACTGCGGGATGGTAAGGTTAACCGCTTCTGCTAACTCATTATGTTTACGCAGCAGTGGCAGTTTGTTTTCAATCAGCCGATTGGCCGCGTCTTTGATATCCCATTTATCGGTACTAGTATCGTCCGTCCAATATACTTTCCGACCAAGATAAACCATGTGATGCGCTTTGTATGCTTGCCAAGCAGCTTTTTTGAGACTTCTTTCTTCAGCTGCTTCCTTTTTTAAGGATTTTTTATAGCGATCCCGTTCTTTTGGGCTCATGTTATCGACAGGTTGACGATCGACCATAAAGCCTTGACTGACCAGCTGCTGCTGAACATATTGGTAACGTCCGCCCGCCTGCTCAATATCTTGCCATAGTTGCTGCCACTGACGCTCAAAAGGAGTGAGTATTGGCTCAGGGCTGATGTAATCGTTATTGTTGGCTGTTTGTGTGGTCATACATTACATCCCTTGGTTTTCGATAAAGCCTTTGGCTTCAAATCTGGCAATATGTTGTAAAAATGCGGCTTTGGCTTGAGCAGGCTGATTGAACACCAGCTGCTGGCGCGTATCCTTGTCACCTATTGTTTGTTCAATGGTAATCTTCTTATGGGCAATGGTGATGTAGACATACGCAATAGAGGTTTCTTGCGCTGCTAAAGTCTGTGGTTTGTTGTTTGCAGTCTCATGTGAGTGGGTCGCTGGTTGAGTTAAGGCTGTCAAATCAAGCATCATTTCAGAAGGTAATGCCTTCAACGAGTTGTTGGCTGCTTTTGTTGGCACGCTTTCTTGATTACTCACCGTCTTATTAACGCGTTTACTCAAGACACGAGTGTCATGCCAGCTGTCATTACTGGTGTTATTCGGGTCATATTGATTGTACCTAAGACGCAGCGCGATAAGATGCGCGCACACACCATGAGTGAGACGATGTTGTAGATACTGCGGGCAGCTACATTCTGCTTTGGTCACCAGTCCTTCGTCGCCCAATTGCAGCTGACTGTGGTAAGTACGTCTGTCTTCTTCGACATGGATATCTGCACGGATGGTAATGCCTTTGACAGCAACAGTCTCAACCGAAAAATTCTGTACACCATCGGCACGACTTAATAAATCAAAGGCCTGTTTTTCTGCCTCATTGTGATAAGCAAACTGCGCCATCTCAAGCGGTGCTTGGGTCAATGGTCTGTAATGATACAGCTGCGTCGCCACATCATAGCGGATCAAGCCCTGCTGAGTACCTGACAGTAGCCATTGCTGCACTTGCTGATTAGACACTAATGCAGGATCTAATGACGTATCTGCTGATAGCGATTTTACCAAGTCTTCTAGATTGCTGGGGGTATTTGCCAGCGTGGTCATCAATACAGACAGGCCATGATTGTCATCGCTATTATCATCATTGCGAGCGTTTAAGGTTGCTTTACCACTGCCTGATAACCCTTCACTAGCAGCTAATGTATTATGCAATGGGCGCTTGGGTAATAATAAGTCAAAGTTTAATGACTGTGACCAGTTGGCTTGGCTAAAGCCTGTCATGGCAAAGGTGAAATGAAATCCTTTGCCCGTCACGGTCCAATAGCTTGGCATGCCTTGACCCAATAAAGAGACGGAAACACTATCAGCATGCGGCAACAGTCGTTTTAATAGGCTGAGACGTCGACGACCCCATAAGCGAATCAGTTTGGCCTGTTGGCCTTGATAAGGTGTTTGCTGTTGACTGACTTGGCTGGTGACAGTGATATCAAATGGCTCAAGCACAATAATCGGTAATTGCTGTGGTCTGAGTTCAATCAGCAGGCCTCGACGTTTGCCTTTAATATCAGCATGCATGCGCAGCTCAAACAGCACGTTATACAATGCGATTGGATCAAGATGGATGGTGTCTTGTGGCAATTGACCTGCAGACTGTACTTGCAGCAGTGCTCTGATCCAGCTTTTGGGTACATTGATACGTTTTTCTATGATCTGTTTTTTTACGGTGGGCGTGGTTACTGTACTATCAGTATCTGCTTCAGCGGTCTCTGGTTTGGCTTCGAGCAACTGTAAACCGACCGCTTCATGACCAATGTCTAATATCGTTTGTTGATGATCTCGTATTTTTTCAATACCGTTAAATAAGGCCGTACTATAATCAATACTCGTAGTGCCAAGGGTGGGTTTGGTACTTTGCTCAAAAATCTCATTGGTCAAGGTCAATTGAGCATAGCAGCCTTCATCACGACTAAATACCTCAAAGCTGACACCTTGCTCATGCACCTGAATAATCGGGTCCAAAATACAAAAGGCCAGTGGGTCGTTATCGAACAACCATGTGAAATAATCACGCTGGGCGGTAAATAGATTTTTATTGCTGCTGGCACGGCGCATCTGCATAAAGACCGTATATGCTGAGCGGTCTTTTGGCACATAGCGATAATCACTACTGACCACATCAAACAGCGCTAGTAAACTGTCACGAAAGACAAGGGGAGATTTGACCTTACCGTGGAAGTTAACCTCCGATCGATTCAGCTGAGCAAATAGAGCCACATGCTGAGTGTGTTCGGTCGTTTGCGCCTCCGACAATGAATCTGACGATTCGTTAACTTGACTAATCTGGCTAGGTGCGGCGTAGTCCAACTGCATCATCAGGCCATCAGTGTTTGCCACTACTTCTGACTCTGTTTCTGATGCTTGGTCTAATTGATTATCTATAGTCATTGACTGTCTCCTTCACCCTGATTGCTTTTTTGACTGCTGTCCTGACTATATGCCAACGGACGCTTTTGCTGTGCTCGTATCATGGCACGCTGCCAGCGGCGTAGTACTTTATAAGCAAGCTTCTGAATGTCTGAGTTTTCATGTGCCATGAGCGTCGTCAGCCATTGTACGATATTTGGATCATGTAGCTGTCCAAGCGCTTCGATAGCACGGATACGAACCGTCAGCTCCATGTTGTCATTACTTGCACAATGATAAAGTGCGTTAGCATCTTTTGCTCTGATCCACTGTAGCAGCTGTTGATTGATTGGTATCTCGGTAGAAGAGCCCTTATGTTTTAGCGCATTCTTTACCACAGTTATTATAGATTTTTGGGTAGATGTACCGCTTTGTTCAATACGAGCAATCACATTTCCTAGTAAGGTCTGGTTGTCATAAGTAAGCTGCGGTTGAACCGTAGTTGATACGCTGCTCAATGTTGGCACTATATTTGATAACACCTTATCGTCAGCGACTGGTCTGGCCAGTAGTCCTAACAGCGCTTGCTGCCACCAATCGCTAACAGTCGTAGAGAGTAGTGGAATAGAGGTGATGGTCAATGGTTGACGAGCATCATTGAGCCAACTAAGCATTGCTGAGATCTGCTTAACCGCCGCTTTATCGACAGTTCCTTTGGCAGTTGTAATGGATATATGACGCATGATTAGCCAAACCAGTTGCGAGATGGTGGTACCCACTTGCTCAACCATATCAATCCACTGGTTGTTGCTGATAGTAGTCGGACTGCGGTTGATGGTATCGATAAGCGTGTGCCATTGCTCGCTTGCAGTGTCAAAACGCTGCTGCAACGTCGCAACCATTTCTTTGTCTAGATAGTTGGTCGGATATTGGGTCAGATAGCACAGTCCAATATGCTGTGTTAGTGTGTTGTTACTGGTAATCAACGCGGTAAGCTGTGATGTTGGCATATCTTGCTTGGCCATAATGGCATTTTGCAGTGCCATCAGGGTATCGGCTGGCAAGTGCTCACCATGCTGCGTGATGAATGTTGCCAGCTCATCGATGCTGCTATTATCAATAATACGCTTTAGGCTCAAACGCTCCGTCTCTTCTACAAAGTCATCATTATGGCTTTGGATGGCTGCCCAATCATAAGGATAAATCTGCGACGCAAGACTGCCCCAGGTTTTCTGTGCCGCTGTATAAGCCACTATGAGCACAGCACGATCTAGGTTGTTTTGCTTTAAGATATCTAAAATTAATGCTTTATTGGCATCGTTATCATTCATCTGCAGTAGCCATACCGCATGCCTTTGTGGACGGAAGAATATGGCTTTATCGATATGAGTGCAGATATAGCTGCGGATTTGTTCCCAAGCAGGTGTTGTGTTGAGCCAGCGCAGTCCATTTAACCAATGGACAATGGCGGGATTGGTGAAATGGACTGCGGGGTCTGACAAGTGCGATTTTAATAGCTCAAAAATATGCGAACTATGCTCAAAATCACCACCTTGTGCAAGGCGACCTAAGGCTTCACTGGCCACGTCTTGTAAGTAGTGCTCGTCGTCCTCGGCCAGTTTGATTAACTTATCATAGGCTTTGTATAAGGTATGAACCTGTAAGTTTTTATCAGCATTGTCCACAGGTGAGCTAGCATTAGGCGAGTCAGCATTTTGATTGTTGTTGCTGCCTAGTAGCTCGCCAATGGCCAATACACTGCAGCTGCGGAACTCAGCATCAGGGTTATAATCGATAGTGGCCATCAAGATATTGACCCCATCAGCATGACCGCATTTAGCGAGTCCTTCAGCCGCGGCAAATTGCACATCAGCGTCTTTATTACGCAGGGCGTTTTGTAATGAAGCAATGCTGCCGTGTCGTCTTTTGGCACGATATGCCAGTGCCTCTACCAATTTAAAGGTATGGTTAGCTGGCATCTGCTCGTAGGCTAGCGCTAAAGCAGTACCAATGCGCGAGGATAAATCACTGTTGTCCGATTGTACCCATGCAAGTGACGGTAATAGCTGCGCGGCAAGCGCATAATCACTATGACTCATAAGCGTAGTAAACAGTGACAACAAGACTTGCGAGTCTCTAGGGTGCTGACGTTGTAACCAACGCGTGTCTTCACGCTCCTCCAAATAGTCCTCGATATTTTGATCGTAACCACTGATTTTTACTAAGGTATCAAATAAGTATTTACGCTCCTCTTTGTTTCTTTGCGGCGTGTGCTCAAACAGATTCTCTAAACGCTGTAGTAATGGCGCAGCCAAATGCGTATTACGCAGGTCAGCGATATCACTATAAATAGCCTGCTTAGGTCTGTTGATATGTGGATCATCAAGTAAGGCTAATAATCGTAAGTGCGCTTCATTAGCAACTTGTTCAGCAGTAGTAATATCAAAGCTGCTCTCCAAACCACTATCAAAGCTGCTATTTAAACGACTTTCTAAAGTGTTCTTATTGATGAATTGGTACGACGTGAGTGCCTCAGTAAGTAAGTTCCAGCTACGGTATTTCTCATTACTGGCCTGAGCCTCTTCAGCAAAATCAAATAAACTATCAAATAGCGTGCTGTCCGCAAAGAGTACGTCATGAAACTCAACCAATTGATTCAGTGCTTGATATTTTGCATTCCAATCATCACTCTTGATGGCATGCAGCAAAAACGTCAGTTTGTCTTGACGCTGCACTGACGGCGATTGACTGTTTGCAAAGGGCGTGACAATGACTTGTTTCCATTCAGCAACGATCTGAGGCAGTAGCGACTGACAATAGGTCTGTAGCCCAAGTAAGCTGGCTGGCAGATGACCTAGTCGGCCTTTTAGCAGCTGATAGGCCTCTTCTGCTAAGGTGTGATTATTGGTTTTTAACAAATCAATGAGTTGTTGATCAGCGCTACTACTGACAGTCGCTGTATCCGATGGTTTGCTTTGCTGCTGTACGGCATTGTTATTTGCGGTATCTAGCAATAAGTCCAAGCCGCGTTTGACCATATCGCGGTAGGGCGTGCTCAGGGCATAGTCAGCCAGTTTTTTGGTAGGCATGTCCAGCTTATACAAGCATACCCAAGCCAGCTCACGAGTGTCAAAACTACTGTGGTTCAGTAGTGGCAACAACACGCGACTGGTACTATCTCGCCAGTCCTCATCGTTATTAGTGTTGTTATTGGTGTTAAGCTGCGATGATTGAGTAGCAAGCCACATCAGCCCTCGAATGGCTTGGTCTGTGGTGCTGCTATTAGCATAATAATCATCGCCTGCGCGTATGACGCCAATCCAAGCGCCAAAAGCAAGGGACTGGTATGGATAATGTACTTCCTGACTGTCTTGCTTATCAGTAGAAGAGCTATCGCCTGCCATATTAACGGTGGCCGTAACGGGGTGAGCACTTAACAATGCCTGCAAACTGCGTTGCCATTTTTGTAATGTCTCAAAAACATCGTCCTCATCGTCATAATAATCATGGGCGAGTAATTCAGATAAGTGGCAAATGACACTAATGGTTTGCGCGCGTACCAATGGCTGCTGATGGCGACTGAGGTTGGCGAGCTGTTGTAAGTTTTCGGTACTGACGGTTGTCAGAATACTTGCTCGGATGGAGGATGTATTATTCGACTGTCCTTTAACACCACCTTTATCTGCCGTGTTTGGCATGGCATCCATCATCATCGTGATGACTTCAGAGTGAGACGATAAAACACTGCCTAATTGACGTGACAAGTAATCACTCAAATACTGCCATGCTGACGATAGGGCTTGCTGGTTACTAGGATGTTGTACGTCATCTGGGTAACGAGCGAGTATGTTGGCATAGACTACTGCCGTGTCATTATCGGCAAAGCTTAACGCTTCAATCAGTTGGTTAGGTCGGTCAGTGCTAGTAGCGGTCATTTCAGGAGCTTGCAGGCTATTTTGCAAGCCATTCTGTAAGTCATTAAATATCAATAACAGTCTGGCTGCTACGGCATAGGACTCTGACTCAAACAAAGGCTGTAGTTGACGGGCATGAGTAATACCTAAACCGTGCTGCGCTTGAAGCCAATGAGTAGGCGTCATCGGTGCAACAAGCGTACTCAGATTGTCTGTTTCGTCTCCCATATCATGAGTAAGGAAGTACTGCCCGCGAGCATCACCTAAAATAGCCAAACCCAAGCTGGCTGATTGACTGATAATGTCGCGCTCATCTTTTTGCCATTTCACCAGTAGTTCAATGTCCTCAAGTGAGACTATCTGCGTAATCTTTGGTGCAAGAGGTTTAAAATCAGCATCAGGGTGGTGTAGATATTTAGCATACCAACCTAGCGCGTCATGCTTTGATGGGTATGCCAGTTTAGACAAACCAAACAGTGCTTGGCTTACATGATTGTGCCACTGGGTATAGCTGTCACTTTTCTTGCCTTGAGAGGGCATAGGCAGTTCTAGATAGTGCTTAAAGACTTGGTACGCTTGTTCATCACTCCGCTGTGCCTGTTCTTCGTCAGCATATAGGCGTGACTGACTGGCCAGTAGTTGCGCGACTGTCAGCTGAATATCAGGATAAGGGCTGTTTAAGGCTGCGGTAATCAATGCTTCGTGATGATTTGATTGATCATCGGTGCTACTATCATCTAGGCTACTGTAATCCGCTAAAATAGTAGGCTGTAAGTCTGTCAGCGCCAAAGCAACAATTAATGCTTGTTTACGCAGCTCAATACTGTCATCAGCGAACATGGCCACTAGAGCTGGCATCAACTGTGTCAGCTGAGTCGTATTCGCTCTGGCTTGCACTGTCGTAAGGGCCAGTTGCTTAGTATCCGCATAAGGGCTGGCAAGTGCATTTAACATGACGTCAGCAAACCCTAAATGCCTGATTTGCTTAAGTGCGATGTCAAAGGCTTGTTTGCGAATAGTGGCAAACGTATCTGCAAAAAACAAGGTTAAGACAGCTTGATTGGTCTTTTGGTAATTCGTTTCTTCAGTGTTATTCGTTTTATGCTTCGAGTTCATCGCTAGCAACAGTCGTTGCCATTCCTCTATAGCCACTTGGTGCACATCTTCAAAGAGGCTTTTCTGCAACAACTCAATGATGTCAACGATGGCGCTGTCAGAAACGTTTTTAGAAATAGTGTCAGATGACTGCTTAAATTGGCGGTTTAATAGAACTTTAACCACTTCTAACCGAATACTGGTAAAAGGGTTGTTCAATGCCTGTAGCAGTATGTCTATCATCTCTGACGACATCTGAACGCTTTTATCACTGCTATCACCACTATTTGAGCTATCTGCTGCAACATGCTTTAAAAACAGCGCTAAAGACTGCTCGTGAATGTCTTGATGCTTAGAAGCAAAACCCGTCGCAGCCCAAGACAATGCATTGTCTGCCAATTTGCCATAGGCTTGCATAGCCACTTGGCGCACGCCAGCGTCCTTATCATCTAGTAATGTTGGTAGGACTGCTTTGGCGTCTTCTATATTTAAATGACCAAGCGCGGTGGCCACACCAGCACGGATGATGGCGCTGTCATCATGGCTCATCAGACTAATCAGGGTGCCAAACGCTCGTTTGTCTTGTAGACAGGCCAGCGCATAAGCCGCTCGGAAACTGATATCTTCGTGACTATTGCTTAAGCTTTGTAATAATGGCTCTAACGTGTCATTGCTTAGATTTATAGATTCAGCAGCAAGCTTCTTGGATTTGGCCGTTTTAGCCTTACTCTTAGATGCTTGGGTACTATCTGCTTGCGAGATAAAATCTTGCGTAGATAAGGTTAAACGGATCGCCTCATCGGATTCTGATGGTTTAACACTCTTATCATTTGCCGCTGTGCTGCTAGCATTATCTAGTAGCGTGCCGCGCAGTAGGCGAAAGTCATCAAAATCAGTCAGGGTACGTAATGTTTGCGTGTCACCTTGCTGTTTCAACGCCTCTATCAACTTAGGCTGAGACAGTAATGAGACGTAAAACGCCGTTTGCCTAATCTCTGTATTACGATGATTCTGTAGCAGCATCAGCTGACGCGAGACTTCAAGGTGATTTAGCATGCCACGCTGATACAGACGAATCAGCCCTGACTGGACAATATCTGACTGATTGCAGTCTAATGCCATCAAATCTGCTTGCGGGCTATTCTCTGGCAACAGTGTCTCAAGTGAGGCCAATGCTTGCTTGCGAATATTCGCAAAACTGTGTGACAACGCGTCTCTTAAAATAGGTAAGATGCGGCGCTGGCTTGTGGCATCCTTCATCGCGACCTTTAGGTAACCTTGTAACGCAGAAGCCACCACTTCTTCGTAGTAACGGTTTTTAAAGGCTTCTTCTAGATAATGCAGTGGGCGCTTCGCCGTACTTGCGCGGTCGGCCAAGGCATGAAAAGCAGCAAGGCGTACTTTTGCACTGTGTGCCGAGCTTAGTTGCTGCTCTAAAACGTGTGCAGTTTTATCCAGTTTGGTTGTCGCAATCCACTGTACCAATTGCAATGCTTGGTTGGCCGTGAGCGTGTCGCTATCAGCAAGTAATTTTTTAACCAGCTCTAACGTTTGATTATCTGCTTGTGCCTGTAGCAGCGCCAATCCTTCTTTAAACGACACATCATTATTATTTGACGTATCTGTCAGTAATTGGCCGATTCTCTGATAGCCATCTTTGATAATATAATTGACTGGTAATAGCTTGCTATTTTTTGCCGTACTATTTTTTGAGGTGTTACTCTGTGACGTACTTTGAGTATGGTCAATAGGTATGAAACGTAGGCTCTGATCAGAACTGACGACGATGAGCTTTGGTTGTTCAGCGTAAGAAGATAAGACAATCTGTCGAGCTTTGGTTAGATCCTCTTTACAGCTGTTTGGTTGACCTTTATCAAATGCCCACGATTTAACACTCTTGTCATCTGCTGCGGTAAATAACCGTGTGTCTGAGACACAAAGCGCCGTGATCATTTCGCTGTGCTGACTAGACTTGGCTCTATCAACAGGGTGCAGGTCGCCTTGGACATGAGTACGGTATAAGCACTTATCTGCGCCTGCTGAGAAGAAGTACTGCCCAACTGGCTCAAAACAAAGCGCGTTTACTTTGCCTTGATGGAGCTGTTTTCGGCTACTTAGAGTGAGCTGCGCGCTATCTGATACCCATTGATAGCTACTAACATCTCCTGTTTTATCTGCCATCACGAGCCACGAGCCATCACTTGACGTTGCTAGCGCTGTTAATGCAGACTCCTTACTTGATGCTGCTATAGAAGACGAGTAAGGCTCAACGATGACGGTATTGCTGGCTTGACTGTCCTGATAAGGCCATACCACGATGTGTTTCGGATATAAGATAGCCAAGGCATCTTGTAGCGGTGCCATGGCTACAGCACGGCCTATATCATTGTTATTATTTTCAGGTGCATCAAGCAAGGATTTAGCACTGGTCTTCTTAACTTTCTTGGCTTGCCAATCTGTTTGGTAAAGATGACCATCGTCACCAATCATAATAATAGCGCTGTCATCTATCTTGGTGATGGCTTGCATCGCACAAGGCAGCGCTGTTGTCGATAAGCTAAATTGCTCACCTTGTTGATCAAGGATGTATAAGACCGTGGCAGCTGCCTGCTGCTGGCGAGTAATAAAAAGACTGCGCCCATCTTGCTTGGTTGTCTTTTGAGTTGTTGCTTGAGTACTGTTGGCCTTACTGACTAAGCCAATAATTTGACCCCAATAGGGGAGTGTTATTGTTTTCATGGTGTTATCTCAGTTGAGGTGACGTCATATTTTTTGAGTATCTTTTTTTGAATATAAAAGCTTACTAGTATCTATTTCTCTATATTTTCTTGCCAAAGCCGTTAAGCCGACGCCACTGGCTGCAGATTTTTAGATAGCTCAGGATAGCGATGCAATAACCGTGTGACGGCAACCAAACACGCATGACGCTCCATTTTGCCTGCCGAGTGCGTAAAGGTGAACAGTGTGGGCATAATGAGCGTCGCAAAGGTGCTGTCAGCCAATGCCACATCACGAAAGGTCTCAATCAATGCCAGTTTGGCACGACTCGCAGATATGGGTTTTAGCGTGATATTGCTATCTGACTCAGTTTGCTCTGATGAGGTTTTATCTGAGTAGCGTTGTTGTTTATGCTTACTGCTGTCACTAACATTGGGCTCTTGCGAACCGCCTAGACGACCAGGTGGTAGCTCAAAAAGGCCACGGCGTAGCAGCATTAGTAGCTGATCAACTTCTGCAGGCAAGCTTGCCAAACGTTTATCTGACTGCTCTGTTATGAGTGGTTGAGTACTGTTGACTTTATCTTGTGCAGCATCTTTTTTATCTTTACTATCGCTACTGATTGGTTGCCAGTTTGGGGATACGTCACGCGCCTTGTAGTGTTTCCATAGCATGGTCACGGCGGCATAACGTACTTCACGGTCTGTGCTTTGGGTCAATCGATATAAAGACTGCACATCTTGGAAATTGGCATGACGCTGCAGCAAGGTGATGCCGATTTGGCGAGCGACTCGCGCTTTGCTTTCAATCAAAGCATTCAGCATGCCAGCATTTAATTGTGCTGACTGAACGTGATAACGTCGATTGGCAACGGATGGCTTATCCAATAGCGCACGCTTCAGCAGTTGAGTGATATCCGCATAGGGAGATTCTGCCATCATCAGCCATAGGGCTGGCGTTGGTTGCCACGTTGCCATCTCATACTCACTCAGTAACAAGCCAAATGCTCGCAGCTGGCTGTTACGGTGTTGCAGTAAAGGAATGACACGTTCTGCATCAAAGAATGAAGAAGGGATAATCGCATCGGGATCGACTGGTCTGTCTGTCAATACCATGCAAATCTGTTCATGATGATGACTGAGGTAGCTGATTGCAAGCTCACTGATAGGTGCAGTCGCGTCATCTGTTGCCATATGCCACAGTGCATTGGCACCTGCAAAAGTATCGTCTTCAGACACCTCTCTCGATTGACCACTCAGCATCTGTAAAAAGGCGGTTTCGGAAATAATCTTTAGCGGCGCACCATCGGCGATTAAGCTTTCGGCTTTCACTTGCTTGCTACCTTTACGGCCATTACCGTATAACGGTGAACCATCATCACCGATGACCAAGTAATCTAACTTGCCGTTGACAGCACCACTGATGGCACCATTAGCCGCTTTCACAACTTTTTCGGCCTCGCCACGAGTCATGCTTTGCATCTTGCCCGTGAATAAATAGCGTTGGCCGGTTAAATCTACTTCAGTAGCAGCGTCGCTACTCGAGTCTTGATTGTCAGTACCATTACTGGAAGCGTTGTCAGTAGAGTCGCCTTCATTACTGTCAAGATATGCGATAAAGTCGGCAGGCAAGAACCCTTTGTTAATGCGTTCAATCGCAAATTCACGATAGAGGGCTTGTTCGCTATGCGCAAGATTCATAAGCCAGTCGAAACCTAAATCTATCGGCGCAAACCGACGCACATCAGACAGCCAATCTCGCACGTTTTCTGCTAAGTACTCATCAAAGGCCAAGTTCTTTTGCCAGTTTTTAATAGGAGTGTCAGCAGATTTTAATTGTTCAATATATTCACTCATTTGCCAATCAGGCTCATAGGCAAGTGCATGCCAATAGCTCATATCAAGCGTCGCGGGTGACAGTATATCTTCATCAAACCAATCGGTAATAGTCGCTTGCGATAGCGGATGTAATAACAGTGTTTGCCATACTGCCGCGTTTACTTGGCCCAAATCCAAACGTCTGAGCTGATCCAACGCAAAGTCCATGCAGTCGCTGTCGTTATTAGCAGCGAAGTCGTGTACTTCTGGTATATCTAACTGCTGGGCAACGCGAATAAAGTATTCAGTCCCTAGCTCTTTAGCACTATAGAGCTCAGGTAGTTTTTTTATGGCAAATTTTACGCTGTGTGTTCTGCCGCTAGTCAATCGTTCAAAAAACCACTCAGGAGTCAAATCGCGCCTTGTAAAGTGTTTGCTAAGTTGTTTGCTCGCGGTTTGATAGTGATGCTCTGTGTCTAATAGCTGCCCCCAACCGTTGACACCAATATCAGCAACAGGATCACGACTCAAGATATTGTTGATGGCAAATACTCTAACAGGCTCATAATCTGACATGGCCAGTAGCATCAGCTCAGTAAGCGATAAGTCTTGAGCATAGCTTTTGGCATAGCCAATCGCATATTGATAGGCGGCAGGATAGTGTGAATGGAGTAGCTTTAGCACCACTTGATGCAAGCCCAATGTTTGAAATTTAGACTTTTCAAAATGCGGTGAGTTTTCCAATAGCCAAACAATCATCTCATCACGGGCTTTGCTGTGCGCTTGTCCGGCAGATAAATATTGTAGCGTCTCACCACTCACATCACGTAATTGGGTTTTGAAATCGTGCTTTAGGCTATCGGTTGCAAACTGTCTGATAGCCTCATTTTTGGCGATGGCTAGTAACTCAATAAGTGGTTCAGGGTCTCGTTGCCATGCCTCAGAGAACGCGCGACCTTTTGCATCAAAGAGCTTGCGAGGTGAGCGACTGCTGAATCGATTGACCCCATAATCAAGGCTGTTATGGAAGCAAATGTGATTGAGCACCCAGCTGTTCGTTTGTTCAAGGCTGCCAGCCGTCATGGTTTCGTCATAGCTGGCGAGTACAGAAACGGCGGCATCAATGTAGCCAATCGGCATTTGCTGTCCTAGCTGGCGCAAATAACGCCATGCTCTGAGGCTCATATAGGTTTTGGTAGCTAGGCTGACCGCAGAGTTGGCGGTCTGATTGAAACGCTGTAAATCAATCTTGGCAGCTATTTGTCCAAAAATCTCATAATCTTGAGAAAATTCTGCTTGCTTATAAATACGCTTTAAACCCTTCCACACACCATAGCTGATTGGCAAAGCTGTAATGGCTTGTTTTAAAATAGTTCTAGAATACGCGCTGCCATCTTCCCACAGTGCGGTCAGTATTATGTGGATTTTGTAGCGATATGGGAGGGGGTAAACGCCTTCGTCTGCTTCCAGTTTGGCAATCATTGCCACGCGCTCTGCAAACTGTACTTCGGGGTGTTGCTCCCGAAACTGATGACTAAATATCTTATCTAAAAACCGATCAAAAGTAAGCTCATGCTCAGGAATGGGCGTCTCGGGAATTGCATCAGCTTGAGTTGCCAATGTACATAATTTATCGACCAAACTTGGATCTTGGACTTTCCAAGCTTGCTGGATTTGTGAAAATGACAGACTCATAGAAATTTGCCTTAATTTTTATTTTGTCAGTGCGCGTAATTTTGTAGCACCATAAAAGCGCGTTTCACGGAAAATATCAAGGACTTTTGTAAGGAAATATATGGGCTGCGACATATAGCGTCGCGCATAATTTTATTTGCAATTATATATTGACAATAACAACTATTATGAGGCAAACTTAACGAGTTGTGAGATTTAGCGTTTCACCGTTTACGGTGAGGGGCGACGTTGCGTCGTCCACGAGTCAAGCCATTACATTTTACCCAAGGAAGACTGTTTCAGTCCTGCTAATACCTAGATAAAGGCCCTAGTGTCATTAGCTCGCTGGCGCAATCACGCAATCGTGA
>OJBZ01000263.1_pt1 | contig 33248 bp, 27 predicted proteins | sample 1591671 | NCBI WGS metagenome assembly OJBZ01 (sample SAMN05416850, study PRJEB24817) | seawater metagenome | isolation source: Sea water | place: Canada:Atlantic | collected 2013-07
GAGCAATCGCATCGGTCTCACGGATGTTGGCTAGGAACTGGTTACCCATGCCTTCGCCTTTTGACGCGCCTGCGACCAAACCTGCGATATCAACAAACTCCATGGTCGTTGGTAATACGCGCTCAGGATTGACGATGTCAGCCAGTTGTTTTAGGCGTGGGTCTGGTACTGGCACGATACCCGTGTTGGGATCTTTGGTACAAAATGGAAAGTTTTCAGCGGCGATACCCGCTTTGGTCAACGCATTAAACAAGGTGGATTTACCCACGTTTGGTAGGCCGACGATGCCGCAATTAAAACCCATAACATTCTCTCAATGTATTAATAAAATCAGTTGGTATAAAGTTTGGTTAAATGATAAATCAAAATTGGGCACATTGTAGCAAATTTACCTGAATAGGGGTGAGGTTGTTACGGTATATGCTCAGGTTTTTACTCGTTAACGATACGCAGATTGATGATAAAAGCAGGTCATATTTGAGGCTTGAAAATGAATAAGGCGAATCAATACAAGTGACACATAGCTTATGTGGGCTAATAAACCCTATTTTTTAATATGGTAAACTGTCATGCTCAGATAAGGACTTAAATTTCACAAAAATTCAGCACATATACTCTGCTAGGTTTAACAAGTCATACTTATTCTAAAGCTATAAACAGTCAGACATAAGCTGATAATATCGCCAAAATAAAATGTAAGGCAATTTTAGACAATGACAACCTCGATTTTTGACACACGCCACTATAAATACCCGCAGAACTTCCTTGAGATGAAGCCTAAACTGACTCGACTTGAGCAGGCTATTAAAAAGTTAGAAGCAAATTTAATTGATACTGCTGAGACGACAAATATTAAGTTGTTAAAGCAGAGGCTAGATAGTGGTTTGGGGTTAAAAGTCGATTATGCCAGTGAGTTAAACCCCGATCAGCTAATGGCCGCGACTACGATCGAAGGCAAAGTATTGGTCATTGCTGGAGCTGGCTCAGGTAAGACCAAAACCTTGACCTATCGGACCAGTTATCTATTGGAAAATGGGGTGTCGCCTAAAGAGATTTTGCTCCTGACTTTTACGCGTAAAGCGGCAAATGAAATAAAAGATCGAGCTAAATCCTTGCTAGCAAGCAGTCTTTCAAATCAAGAGATATCAGATGAAGAGCTGGCTGAGGATAAGCTGCCAACTGATAAAGCATTAAATAGCATCACTAGTGGTACTTTTCACTCGTTTTGCAATATGTTACTGCGTCAGTATTCAGGGCTACTCGGTATCAATCCAAGGTTTACGATTTTGGATACTGGCGATAGTGAGGATGCTATCGACTTAGTGCATAAAGAAAAAAAGTATCCTGCTCAGACCAAGTCACACGCCTTTCCACGCAAAAAAACGCTGCAAAATATCATATCGACGTCTAGAAACAGACGTATACATATTCGCGACTTAATCGAAAGCAACTACCCTGATATTGCCGTGCATATTCCTATCATCGAGCAGCTGGCGGTCGATTTCCATGAGTACAAGCGCGCCAATCACTTATATGATTTTGACGATATCATCAGTCAAGTGGTACGTCATTTGAAGACCAATGATACCTTTCGACAGCTACTGCAAAGCCAATATCGCTATATTATGGTTGATGAATACCAAGACACCAATATTCCACAAAAGCAGCTAATCGACTTAATATGTGAGCCTGAGTCGGTAACACTGATGGTAGTCGGTGACGACAATCAAAGTATTTACGCGTTTCGCGGTGCCAATTATGAAAACATTCTATTATTCGGTGAGACCTATCCTAATGCTAAACTTATTAAGCTTGAGCAAAATTATCGCAGCTCGCCATCCGTTTTAAATTATATCAATGCGTTGTCCGCGCAAATCACGCTAGGCTATCAAAAGCAGCTGTATTCTGATGCGCCGATAGAAGGACACAAACCAGTATTTCGACGACTCAGTGATGAGCCAAAAGAAGCGGGCTATATCACTGATAAGATTGTCGCGCTAAAGCCAGAGTATGACTACAACGACTTTGCAGTATTATGCCGTACGTCATTTCAATCCAATTACATACAGCTAGAGTTTATGGCGCGCAATATTCCCTTTATCGTCGTGGGTGGTATCAAGTTCATTGAAAGACGTCATATCAAAGACGTATTGGCCTTTGTCAAAATACTCTATAACCCAAATGACACAATTGCTTGGCATCGAATTTTAACCTTGTTTAAAGGGGTGGGTGCAGTGACGGCGACGCGCTTAACCCAAGCTATTACTGCTGACAACAATGCGTTTGAATCTTTACTGGCAGCGCCCTTTGCGAAAAAAAGCGAGCAGCTAGAACCTCTATATCATGCGCTTACCAAGGCACAGCAAGCTGAATTGGTCGAGACAGCTATTGAACATATTCTTGAGTTTTATCTTCCAGTGTTAAAGCTTATCGAAGACAATTGGCGTGAGCGTACCGAAGACTTTCGGGTATTAAAGAACTTAGCGACAGAGCACACAAGCCTTGATAGTTTTTTAGAAAATCTCGCTTTAGACCCACCTAATGATTCAGTTGCCGTGATGGGCAATTTAGATAATGGACAAGACAGTAGCAATGACAAAGTCACTATCTCGACCATTCATAGTGCTAAAGGGCTTGAGTGGCCAGTAGTGTTTGTTAACTCATTGGTAGATGGTATCACGCCGCATCATCGTTCTTTGGATGACTTTGAAGCATTAGAAGAAGAGCGTAAGCTGTTTTATGTTGCCTGTAGTCGTGCCAAAACGCAGTTATATCTGACCGCACCAAACTACTTCTCTAGTTATTCTGGATACTTTGACAAACCGTCACGTTTTATCGCTGAGCTATCTGCAGAAGAGGTAACGGTTGAGACGACAAGGCGAACCATGATAGAAGACGATGATCCCATTTGGTGGTAATACTCTATGTTTAGTTGATTATCTAATCAATTAAACATAAGCTGATAAGGCTATGCAGTAATATCGATAAGTGAGCTTTCGAATAGTCGAAAGTTTCATGGTCAAAAAAATGGGATAATTTGACGCTATTTTCATCAAATTTGTTGCTAGATTATTGCTCAGAGCTAGTATTATTCCTATCAAAAATACCTTCTCAAAAACCCCATAACCAAAAGTATGTGACGCGAAAATATTTCTCAGATAAGGGTTTCAAATTTATCCTAATGCGTTACTATTACCACCTAATTCTGTTAGACCCTTATATTTGATACTCTGTATTAACACCCTAAGAAAAGGATAGGTTATGCGCTACGAAGTTATCGTTATCGGTGCAGGTATGGTTGGCACGTCAATCGCGTGGCATCTACAAAAAAATAACTCAAATGTATTATTGTTAGACAAGAAATTGCCAGGGTCAGAGACCTCATATGGCAATGCAGGATTGATTCAGCGCGAAGCCATTCATACACATCCTTTTCCTCGTCAGCTGACAGAAATGATCAGAGTGTTGCCAAACCAAGGTACCGATATTCGCTATCGTATCCCGGCCATTTTGCGTTATCACCAAGCGCTGCTTCAGTACTGGAAATACTCTACACCGGCTTCAGTCAAAAAGATTGAATCAGAGTGGCAGACGTTGATTGAGCATTGTACTAGTGAGCACCAAACCATGATTAGCGCCTCTGGTGCTGACGAGCTCATTACTCGTGATGGTTGGTTGCAATTGCATCGCTCAGAAGAGACGTTTAAAGAAGCGCAAGCAGCAGCCATTGATGCTCGCAACCAAGGCGTTGAGCATAATGTGTTGAACGTTGCAGAACTAAAAGCCATGGAGCCTAGTGCCAATTTTGAAGGTTTCGTTGGCGCGATTCATTGGAAAAACTCTTGGCAAGTATCAAACCCAAGCTCGCTCGTGAAAGCTTATGCAAAAAACTTCCAAGATATGCAGGGTACGATCAAAGAAAGCGATGTGAAAGAAATCGTAAAAGACGGCGAAGGCTGGAAAGTTATCACTGATAACGATACCTACTATAGTGACAAATTGGTTATCGCAGCAGGCCCATGGTCTAATGATTTGATCAGACCACTTGGCTATAACTTGCCATTGTTCCCAATGCGCGGCTATCATCAGCATTTCAAAGTGACAGAAAAGAACACTATCAATCACAGTATGTTTGATATGGACAAAGGCTTTGTGATGGGGCCAATGCAGCAGGGTATCCGTATTACTACTGGTGCTGAGATGACCACGATGAATGCGCCAAAGAACTTTGGTCAGTTAAAAACCGTATTGAAGCTGGCGAAAAAAATCTTGCCACTAGAAGATGCGGTTGAGAGTGAAGCATGGGCAGGATCTCGTCCTTGTATGCCTGATATGAAGCCAGTAATCGGCCCTGCAGACAAGCATGACAAACTATGGTTCGCATTTGGTCACAGTCATCAAGGCTTTACCTTAGGGCCAATGACAGGTCGTCTGGTTGAAGAGATGATTCACGATAAGCCTACATTGGTCGATCTTGCACCATTTAGTGCCCAGCGTTTTTCTAACTAAGCGCGTATCTGATATATAGTTGATCCAATTTAAGAGCGGTACAAGGCAACCGAGTGCAGATGTATATGTCATACTTCAAGCGAGGTTAACGCTGTAGCGCTTTTATAGTGGATTGACTATAGTTAGCACAGACTTAAATTAATAAATAAAAGGTATAGACATGATTAAGAAGCTACACAGCAATCAACGTATGAGCAAAACCGTAATCCATAACCAAACTGTCTATTTGTGTGGTCAGGTAGGTAATGCAGAAGACGATATCAAAGCGCAAACATTGACTTGTCTAGAAAAAATTCAAACGTTGCTAGAAGAAGTTGGCAGTGATAAATCAAAGCTGCTATCAGTCACGGTTTGGATCAAAGACATGGCTGACTTTGCTGCTATGAATGAAGTCTATGACCAGTGGTTTGAAGGTATTCAGCCACCAGCTCGCGCTTGTGGTGAGTCAGCTTTAGCACGTCCTGAGCTATTGGTTGAGATGATCGCTATCGCTGCTGAGTAAAGACTGCTCATAGTACCTATAGCACCTGTATCAAATAGAAACGAAAAAGGCCATTATAGCGATATCGTGGCCTTTTTTATGCTTGGCAATAAGCAAATTTAATTATTGAAAAAGGGCGTGCTAGCTTTCTAGATAAAGCCTACGCTGTGTAACGTCAGTTAAGCAATACAATGATTAGTGTCATAGGTACTAACACCCTTTCCATACCGCTTGGCGCTTCTCGATAAAAGCGTCAATGCCTTCACTTACATCGTCCGCCATCATATTGCCCGTCATTACTTCACTGGCATAATCATAAGCATCTTCGATGCTCATATCTAGCTGCTTATAGAACATATCTTTGCCAGTTCTTACCGCTACTGGGGATTTGGCGGTGATTGCCGTTATCAATGACTGTAGTGTTTGATCTAACTGCTCTGCTGGTGCTATTCGATTGATTAATCCATATTGCAAGGCAGTGTGTGGATCGATAAACTCACCAGTAATCAGCATCTCAAATGCCTGCTTACGAGGTAGATTACGACTGACTGCTACAGCAGGTGTGGAACAGAAAAGTCCAACATTTATCCCAGAGGTAGCGAACTTTGCATCATCAGCGGCAATGGCTAGGTCACAAGCTGCGACCAGCTGACATCCTGCAGCGGTAGCAATCCCTTGTACTTTTGCAATGACGACTTGTGGCATACAGTTGATAGTAAGCATCATTTTGCTACATTGCTGGAATAGCGCACGATGAAATGCTGCATCTGTGTGTGCGCGCATTTGTTTTAGATTATGACCAGCACAGAACGCCTTGCCTGTCGCTTGAATAACCACGACTCTGATTGTATTGTCTTGAGCGATACTGTCTAGCTCTGCTTGCATAGCAGACAGCACTTCAACGGACAACGCATTAAATTGCTTGGGTTGGTTTAAGGTGAGCGTGACGACGCCACTGTCTTTATTGTCTTCTCTAATAATCAGAAGGTCGTCTAGGTCTAGAGTGGTGCCTAATTGAGTCATTTATCATCCTTGATAATGGGTGGTTTGATTTGGCAAAGGCTACGATTTATAAAGTTATATAAATCGTTGTAAATAGTAGCATGGCTCATATTTTATACAATAAGTGCCTGACATAGAAAGCTCACGAAAAAAATAGCGCACTCAGATGATGAGTACGCTATTGGTTTTTCGGTCAGATATAAGCTAAATCTATACTAGGTTAAATTTATACTAAGCTGTATTTATACTGAAACTAGTATGCGCCTTCGCTATAGATAAGCTCGTAGCTGTGGCTATAAATTTCAACGATGTTGCCGAACGGGTCTTCCATATAGATCATGCGGTAAGGTTTTTCGCCAGGGTAGTAGTAACGTGGTTTTTCCATACGCTTCTTACCACCTGCGGCAACCATACGATCAGCCAACTCTTCAACATTCGGATCTTGAACGCAGAAGTGAAAGATACCTGTTTTCCAGTATTCAAAGTTGTTTTCAGGGTTTTCTTGATTTTTAAATTCAAAAATCTCAACACCGATACGGTCACCAGTAGATAGGTGAGCGATACGGAAGCTGCCCCAACCTGCACCGAATACTTCAGTACACATCTCACCAATCGGGCTGTCATCTTCGACAATCTCAGTAGGCTCCATGATCGTATACCAACCCATTACTTCAGTATAGAATTTCACGGCTGCATCTAGGTCAGGGACTGACAGACCGATGTGCGAAAAGCTTCTTGGATAAACGTTGTTCATAATTTGTGCTCCTGTTTGCTGTACTCTTGTTTAACGTGAGGCCAGTATACAAATGCACCGTCATTATGTAAAATTATCAAATATTATATAAATAAGTATAAAACGTAATGATAAATATCACATGGCTACGAACTTTCTGTACGCTTGCTGAAGTTGGGCACTTTACCCGCACAGCTGAACGTCTATATATGACGCAGTCCGGTGTGAGCCAACACATAAGTAAGTTAGAAGAGCAACTAGATACGGACTTGTTGATTCGTCAAGGAAAGCAGTTTTCGTTGACCAATGCAGGTGAGCAGCTTTATAAAGAAGCAGGCGAGATATTGCAGCGATTATCAAATTTAGAACAGCGCATCGGTGAAGATCCACCTTATGAAGGATTGGTGCGTTTGATGTCACCGGGTAGTGTGGGACTTAAGCTACATCCGCAGCTTTTGACACTACAGCAGCAGCATCCAAAACTAGTAATTGATTACCGCTTTGCACCCAATTCTGACATTGAGCGGGCGTTGGCAAATCACGAGATTGATATCGGCTTTATGACAGATGTATCAGACGATGAAACGGTTAGCTGCAAACCTATGGCACAAGAAGCATTGATACTAGTAACCCCTGCGGCTACAGTAGAGCCTAGCTGGGAGCAGCTTATGGCACTTGGATTTATCGATCATCCGGATGGCGCCCATCATGCAGGCATGCTACTGACTGCCAATTATGAGCAATTTCAGCATATCAATGATTTTGAGAAAAAAGGATTTTCGAATCAGATAGGGTTAATCTTAGAGCCAGTCAGCAGAGGATTAGGCTTTACTGTTTTGCCAGCACATGCCGTGGCTGCTTATTCAAAGCCTGAGCTGATTAACAGTCATCATTTACCAGTTGCCGTTAGCGAAACGCTATATCTGGCAGTCAGAAGACAGCAGGCACTCTCTAATAGAATGCATACAGTCATTGAGGAAGTAAAAAAATGGCTATAGACATGTTGAAAATGATAAATGCACAGCTGACAAAGAGTTAATCGAAAGTTCAATAGCTGTGCATTTAGTGGAGGAGGTTCACTGATAGATTGCGTCTATTTTAAAGTCTGCCCAAGTTTGATACTTGCAGCAATATTAGCAGCAGTAGTCTCAATATTGTTATAAGCAGAGCCTAACACGTTATCGATCGTGTCTACCTTTTGGATACTCGGCATGACCACATCGAACTGGCTGGTCTGAGCAGGTTTTAGTCCATCGACACTGCCGCAGATAGCGATAACAGGTGTACGGCTAGCCTTAGCGATTTGGCTGATACCGCCTGCCACTTTACCCATGGCTGTTTGTGCATCGAGCTTACCTTCGCCAGTGATGACGAGATCAGTCTCTGCGATATGCTGTGACAGATGAGCCACTTCGGCAACCGTATCAAAGCCTGACTTTAGCTGAGCTTCAAAGAACGTCATCATCGCATAGCCAAGACCGCCTGCAGCGCCAGCGCCTTCAGCGTATTGACAGTCTTCATAGCCATGCTGTCCACATACGGTAGCAAAGTGACTGAGTGCCTTATCCAAGGTATTGACTTGCTCTGGACAGGCGCCTTTTTGTGGCCCAAATACTGCGCTTGCACCCAGCAGACCGCATAATGGATTGGTCACATCACAAGCAACTTCAAATACCGTGTCTGATATCTTTGCATGCAGGCTAGTGTTATCGAGCTTATGTAAGCTAGCAAGTGCGCCACCACCATGAGTGAGCAGGCTATCATTAATATCATGAAATGTTATGCCTAACGCCATTAACATGCCAAGGCCTGCATCATTGGTTGCGCTACCACCTAGACCGATAACGATACGCTTAGCACCTTCTTCTAACGCATCTTCGATCAGCTCCCCAACACCATAACTACTCGCAATAACAGGATTACGCTCATCAGCTGTTAGTAGGTGCAATCCGCACGCTTGAGCCACTTCGATAACAGCAGTCGCATCAGGCAATAACAGATACTTTGCCGTAATCGGTCTCATCAATGGGTCATGTACTCTGACTTCTTTCCAGCGCCCGCCCAATACATAAGACAATACCGCAGAGGTACCTTCACCGCCATCGGCCATTGGCAACAGCTTATAGTCAGCATCTGGAAACACCTGACTAAAACCAGATTGAATGGCGTGGCACACGTCCAGTGCTTCTAAACTTTCTTTAAACGAGTCAGGGGCGATCAAAATTTTCATACGGCTCTCTTTGAATATCTTAATGACACGATCATTGCGATAGTGTCATGTTTTAAAACGTTTACTTAACAATCATCAAATAAACGTGTGTATAAATACCCAATTTTATGAACTAGATAAATACTAGGGTCAACAACCAGATAAATACGATGCTAGTCACACCTTGGATACCAGTGGCCATTGAATGAGCCTTGTATGCTTGTGCGACACTCATGCGACTAAACTGGCTAACAATCCAAAAGAAGCTGTCATTGGCATGTGAGATGGTCATGGCACCGGCACCGATTGCCATCACGCAGAACACGCGTCCAAGTTCGCTGTCTAGGCCAATCTGGCTCAATAGTGGGGCAACCATAGCAGAAGTAGTAACCAATGCGACTGTGGTTGAGCCTTGTGCTGTTTTTAGCGCAGCAGAGACGATGAATGGCATGAAGATACCTAAGCCCAAAGCAGATAGCGTCGAACCTAAGTAGTCACCGATTGGCGTCACTTTCAGCATGGCACCAAACGCGCCACCAGCTCCAGTAATTAGTAGGATAGGGGCTGCTACTACCAAACCTTGCGAGATACTATCGCTGATTTCTTGCGTTTTTTGGCTTGATTTAATCAAGAAAAACGATAAGAACAAACCGATAAGTAACGCAGTCAATGGGTTACCAATGAATATTAAAATCTCTGCTACCATGCTACTGCCAAATGGTGCGCTTGGGAAATTAGCAACCGAAGATAAGCAGATTAATATGATAGGAACGATAATCGGTAAGAAAGCCATTGTCGCTGAAGGCAAGTGATTATAATCATCACGAGTTTTCATTCCTTCAGGCATTGCGGCTGTAGGAGCGTCTGCCGCATTGATATTGTCAGGAGTGGCGTTAAGGAAACGATTAGACCACCACCAACCAGCCAGTACCGCAACGGCTGTCACGACCACACCGACCATAATGACCAAACCTAAGTTTGACTCTAGACCTAAGTTACCTGCCGCTGCGATTGGGCCTGGCGTAGGCGGGACAAAGGTGTGGGTAGCGTATAGACCAGTGGCCAAGGCAATGCTCATCGCGACACTTGATACATGTAAGCGCTCAGCTAAAGACTCTTTTAGAGAGTTTAAGATAATATAGCCAGAGTCACAAAATACAGGTATAGAAACAACAGCACCGACGATAGACATGGTCAAAGTAGGGAAGCGTGGCCCCAATACTTTAATGACTGACTCTGCCATTACGATAGCAGCACCCGTTTTTTCAAGGATTAAGCCAATAATCGTACCAAATACAATCACAAGACCGATATAGCCTAAGATACCACCGAAACCATCAGAAATCGTTTTGGCGACCGTGTTAAGTGGTACTTGATAAAATAGCGCGACCAAAAAAGCAGATAAAATCAACACTAAAAAGGGATGCCACTTTAATTTTGCGGTAGCGAAAACAATAAAAAGAATGGTCAGCACAAGCCAAAATACAATCATCACTGTCTCAATATGGTTTATATCTTAATTGATTACCAATGCAATACAGCCAATTATATCGAGATTAAACATGGTATATAGCTTTCTAAGTCTACTTTGCGTAGTACTTTCACAGGCTTTTACCATGTCTACATTTAAACGATATCGAACCAACTATCTGCATCACTAACGATACGAAATTTTAAAGGGGCATATTTTATAGCAAATAGACGCCGCTAGGAAATAGATTCGTTAAATAGTTGGCGCTGTTGACAAAAAATTGAGAGAGACTTAATTTTGAAATGAGGGAAGTTAGTAATAAAACGTCGAAGACGTGTGTGGAAATACTTTTATAACTAGCAATTGCTAATACCTCAAACCAAAAAAACTGGCCATTTATAATGACCAGTTTTTGTCTAAACAATATTTACCTACCTGAGTAATAATTATTTTTAGGATAGATATTCTAAGAAGTACCCTGATTAACCATTAGGCAATCTTATCAAAAAAAGCTTTGTTATTGGTAGCAGTTGCAGTATCAAAGCTGACGTAAATGCCCTGATCATCCAATGTGGCATACCAATGATCATCGTTGCCACTGGTCAACAGCTGAAAATATTTGTCATTGACTATTCTGCCAACTGTATACACCTCTCCTTCGGAGTAGTATGCATTACCTTGGGTACAGATAAGCTTGTCATTGGTATGAATGTTATTATTTTCTTTCATGTTCTTGCGCCCTATTAGTACATTAGATAGCAGTAGGTTATCAATTCTGCTAATAGTAATAAAGATGATTATATAGGCAGTATCTTGTTGTTTGGTATAGCGTTTTTGAGGTAGTTGTTGCAATTAGTTACCACAACATTGCATAGCTAACACCGCTATCATAGCAATAGATTTTTTGAGAATCCTAAGCTGTTTAGGAATATATAAAATCCTAATTTATCGAGATAAAAGGGTGTAAGTTAGCGATATAGATTGTCTAAATACATAAACTCTAATGTCAAAAATGACACACGTAAAAAAGCCAGCAACCTAAGTTGCTGGCTTTTTGCAGACTGAGTCTAACTACATAGAAGATTACTCTTCAGAATAGTCTTCTTCAGCAGCTTCTTCGTCAGCTGAATCTTCGTTGTTACCATCTTCAGAAAGAATAGTAACTAAGATGCTAGCAGTAACGTCATGGTGTAGCTGAATATCAACATTGTATTCGCCAACTTGACGTAGAGTGCCTTCAGGTAGCTTGATTTCAGCACGGTCTACTTCTAGACCTGAGTTAGTCAATGCTTCAGCGATATCGCGAGTACCGATAGAGCCGAATAGCTTGCCTTCGTCACCTGATTTAGCACGCATGATAACATTAACGTCAGTCAATGCATCAGCACGCTCTTGAGCAACAGCGATCTCTTTTGCTTCTTCAGCTTCAAGTTCAGCACGACGTGCTTCGAACTTTTCAATGTTAGCTTTAGTAGCAGGTAGCGCTTTGCCCTGAGGGATAAGAAAGTTACGTCCGTAACCTGGTTTTACATCGACAGTTTCACCGAGTTTACCAAGGTTGACGATACGCTGTAACAAAATAATTTGCATGAGTCATTCCTAGTTAGCGGTTAACCTTGATGGTTATCAGTGTATGGAAGTAGCGATAAGTAACGAGCTTGCTTGATAGCAGTCGCTAATTGACGCTGATATTTAGTAGATGTACCAGTAATACGGCTTGGTACGATTTTACCATTATCACTAATGTACTGTTTTAGCAATTCAACATCTTTATAGTCGATGTGAGTGATGCCTTCAGCAGTGAAACGGCAGAATTTGCGACGGCGATAGAAACGTGCCATGAGTATTCTCCTTTAATTAGTCTTCACTGTTGTCGTTGTCGTCACTATCGTTTTCACGATTGTCTGGACGACGAGTAGTTGCTTTGCGTGCGCGTTTTTCATCGGCATTCTTGGCTAACTGCGACTCTTCAGTGACAGCTTCGTCACGGCGCATAACTAGACTACGAATGATCGCGTCGTTATAACGGAATAATTCTTCAAGTTCAGCTAAAGTTTCACCGTCAGTTTCAATGTTGAAAAGAACGTAATGAGCTTTGTGAATCTTGTTGATTGGATAAGCCAGTTGACGACGGCCCCAATCTTCTAGACGATGGATAACACCGTTGTTGTCTTGAACTAACTTGATGTAGCGCTCAACCATGCCGACCACTTGGTCGCTTTGGTCTGGGTGTACAAGTAACACCAGTTCGTAATGTCGCATTATGACTCCTTACGGATTAGTAGCTATTAACCCTATGTTAATAGCAAGGAGATTTATAAGGTAAGCCCAATTCTGGTCATATTTTATAAAAAACAATCAAGAATAAGCTTAGTTTATAAAGCGCCGTATTATAACAGTACTCGGCAACTAACACAAAGGTTAATCACCAAGCTACTGTCAATAAAATATAAATAAAGGCTAAATAAGCTTTGCTAAATAAAAAAGCCGCGATAGTACGCAGCTTTTTTGAGTGTAACGAGCTATAAAACCAATAACTAAACCAAAATACTGTTATTCAGATTTTGATTTTTTTACCAATTGGCTACTGTCTGCTTTTACCACTAAGGTTTTGGCAAGTTTGTCATGCCAACCAATATTTTCAGGGCTTTTAGATGCCATGTAATAATGAATAGCGATAATCACAAAGCCTAAAAAGCTGGTAAACGAAAACAGTAGGTTATAGATAATAAATAACAGTAACGTACGTGTACCAATAAGCTTAATAAATGAAGGTAGGCGATGCGTGGTTTGATCCACGACACGAATACCAGTGATTAGCTTGCCTAGTGATTGACCACGCATGGTGATAAATACCAATTGTAAGGCAAATAGACCAAAGACCATCACCTGTGACATCATCAATGTGCTACTAGGAAGGCTTTCCATCAGCGTCATTGAGTATTGATAGGCGGCGTCCATATCTTGAATGTTTTGGAACTTGGTATAGTCCACATCCATCTTAGTCAATACCATTACTAGCGGCAGTATGGCCAATATATAAAGTAGGCCATTTAATGCAGTCGCCAATACGCGTGACATGATTGGCGCAAGTACCACGTTGCCGACGACTTTATCATTGTCTGCAACAGCCTTTCTGAGAGTAGACTTGTTTAATGAGACATTGTTGTGCGGCGTTTGATGACGATTGGTCGTCATGTCGGCTTTCACGTTTTTAGGACGTTCAGGCTTGCCATATAATCTATCTAACGATACTGACTTATCATCTTTCGCTTTATTGGTATCTTCAGGGAAGACGGTCACGTTATTGATGATAGAGTCGTTTACTTCAGGCGTATTAGCACCGGTCGGGCGATAAACCATTTGGTTATTGGTAAGATCACCTACGCGCTGCCACTGAGCTAAGCCTTCATGCCACATCAGATCATCAAGCAATACTTCACCAGATGCCAGCATGATATTCAGCTGCTCCAACTGATATGGGCCAGCTTGTACGTTATTTCGAGCAAGGAAAATCTGCATAATTGCCTGCATAGTTAGTCATGTCTTAGGACATTATATTAGGGTCTATTTGAAAAAATCAAATAGACCCTAATAGTGGTATCTTTAATGACTGTGTGAATGACCGCTGTGACTAAACGTAGCGGTTTACTTCGCTTCTTCACCAGCTAAGAAGAACCAAGTATCTAGTACTGAGTCAGGGTTTAATGACACTGAGCTGATACCTTGCTCCATTAGCCAGAATGCTAGATCTGGATGGTCTGATGGACCTTGACCACAGATACCGACATACTTACCAGCTTTGCGGCAAGCTTCGATAGCCATAGATAATAGTTTCTTAACAGCAGGATCACGCTCATCAAATAGATGAGAGACGATACCTGAGTCACGGTCAAGACCAAGCGTTAACTGAGTCAAATCGTTAGAACCGATTGAGAAACCATCGAAATGCTCTAGGAACTCTTCTGCCAATAGGGCGTTGGTTGGTAGCTCACACATCATGATGACGCGTAGACCATTTTCGCCACGTTTTAGACCGTTTTTCTCAAGTAACTCGATGACTTCTTTGGCTTCGCCGACAGTACGTACGAATGGAATCATGATCTCAACGTTGGTCAAGCCCATGTCATCACGTACACGTTTTAGTGCTTTACACTCAAGCTCAAAACAGTCACGGAAGTTATCAGACACATAACGGCTAGCACCGCGGAAACCAAGCATTGGGTTCTCTTCTGATGGTTCATATAACTTACCACCAAGCAGGTTAGCGTATTCGTTTGATTTGAAATCTGACATACGAACGATCACTGGCTGATCCATAAAGGCAACAGCTAGCGTTGAGATACCTTCAACCAATTTATCAACATAAAAGTCAACAGGTGAGGCATAGCCTGCGATACGCTCTTGGATTGCTTGCGCAATTTCACGTGGCAAGCTGTTCATGTTTAGCAAGGCTTTTGGATGCACACCAATCATACGGTTGATGATGAACTCTAGACGTGCAAGACCGATACCTTCGTTTGGCATTTGGGTAAATGAGAATGCGCGATCTGGGTTACCAACGTTCATCATCACTTTGAATGCTAGCTCTGGCATAGATTCAACAGAGTTAGTCTGTACTTCAAAATCAATCTGGCTTTCGTAGATGAAACCAGTGTCGCCTTCAGCACAAGAAGCAGTTACGTCTTGACCATCAACCAATAGCTCAGTTGCGTTACCACAACCAACGATAGCTGGCACACCTAGCTCACGCGCGATAATCGCAGCGTGACAGGTACGACCACCACGGTTAGTGATGATAGCAGAAGCGCGCTTCATAACTGGTTCCCAATCCGGATCAGTCATGTCTGATACTAATACATCGCCTTCTTCTACTTTGTCCATCTCGTTTAGGTTACTAACGATACGCACTTTACCTGAACCGATACGCTGACCGATTGAACGACCTTCACACAATACTTTTGCGCCAGTCGTGTCGATGACATAACGTTCCATTACGTTGCTGTCTTGACGGCTCTTAACAGTCTCAGGACGTGCTTGAACGATAAAGATTTCGTTAGTATCGCCATCTTTTGCCCACTCGATATCCATCGCTTGGCCATAATGCTGTTCAATCGTTACCGCTTGCTTGGCAAGTGAGGTTAGCTCTTCAGTAGATAAAGAGAACTGCATGCGATCTTGTTTTTCAACGTCGACAGTTCTAACTGATTTAGCCGTGCTGCCTTCATCACCATAAACCATTTTCTTATGCTTGCTACCTAGGTTGCGGCGGATAACTGATGGCTTACCGTTGGCTAGCAATTTCTTAGAGATGTAGAACTCATCTGGGTTAACTGCACCCTGTACAACCATTTCACCTAGGCCATAGCTTGACGTGATGAATACTACTTGATCAAAGCCACTTTCGGTATCTAGCGTGAACATAACACCAGCAGCACCAGTCTCTGAACGTACCATACGCTGTACGGCAGCAGATAGTGCAACACCTTCGTGCTCAAAACCTTTGTGTACACGGTAAGAGATTGCACGGTCGTTATATAGAGAGGCAAATACTTCTTTAATAGCAATTAGGACGTTATCAATACCGCGAATGTTCAAAAAGGTTTCTTGTTGACCGGCAAATGACGCATCTGGTAAATCTTCAGCAGTGGCAGAAGAACGTACAGCAACAGCGATGTCTTCGCCACCGCTCATGGTTTCAAATGATTGACGTACTTCTTGCTCAAGATCTTTTGGCAGTTCTTGTTCAATAATCCAAGTACGAATCTTTTTACCAGTAGCCGCAAGCTTATTAACATCATTTACGTCTAGTGTCTTTAGCTCGCTGTTGATTTTGTCAAGCAAGCCGGTTTCAGTCAAAAAGCGGTTGAATGCATTTGAAGTGGTGGCAAAGCCGCCTGGAACACTAACGCCTAAATCAGAAAGATGGCTGATCATTTCGCCAAGCGAAGCGTTCTTACCACCAACCATTTCGATGTCGTCTTTTCCTAGCTGATCAAGATTGATTACAAGTGCTGTAGATTGCGCTGCCATGATAACTCCAGAAAATAAGGTTATTTAGTAAAGATTATAACGGTGAATTATACCGCCATATTAGGACAATTTCGAGGGTTTTCACCAAAAAACTTGTTAAAAATATACAAATTGTGGGGTTTGCTACATAAATTAGGGCCAGTCCTACCGGGTTTCGTATTTACTCGGATGAAAAATCTCATTGCTAGTGACGATGTTATGCGCTATCAAAAGCCTATTACTGCATAAAATAGGTGCATTCAAATAAGCCACATTTAGAGTATTTCCATCATTTATGTTTCAATCTTATGTATCTGTATAAATAAAGCATAATAGAAGAAGCATAAAAAACGCCTTAATGAGAGGTGAATTAACTATGACAACAAGATGAAAAACAATGTTGGTGCTAAGTGTACGCCTGTAACATTGATTTCTATTAAGAGGCTAATATGCGTATAATGTAGCGCATAGATAGTTGATGCGCATTGCATACTAAATGTGCGGTATAGGTGCTGAAAAAGGTTCGTTTTAAGAAGGCAGTTATAAAACCTAGTTATACGAGTTATAAAGGCAACTATAAAAAGCCGAGTAAAATTCACGCCATTAATAGTCAATAACTGCTAAACGTTTACCAAGTCTGAATTATTACTAAGATCTATACCAAAAACTAAATGAAGGTCACTATTGAGTTTTCAACCGAGGTGTCAACGATATGTACTCAAGCAATCCATCTGAACAAGTTAAGTCCACTATCCAAAATCGCCATGCGCTAAACTTGGACAGCTCACAAGCCATTAGAACGGCGTTTTTTATCTCAGATGGCACAGCGATTACAGCTGAGACACTTGGACGCGCTATTTTGAGTCAGTTTGCTTCGGTTCCTTTTGAGACAAGAGTATTGCCATACGTCGATAGCTTAGAGCGTGCGGAAGATGCGGTTGAACAAATCAATATGGCGTATCAGCGCGATGGGTCGTTGCCATTGGTGTTTGATACGATCGTCAATCCTGAGATTCGCGAAAAGATTAACTCAGCACACAGCTGCAACTTAGACATGTATGAAGGTCTGATTGGTCGTGTTGCAGAAGAGACTGGTGTGGAGCCAGATGGTCATTCAGGGCATGCACATGATGATGTCGATTCTGAAACTTATAAAGAGCGTATCGATGCAGTGCATTTTGCCTTAGACAATGACGATGGCGCGCGTACTCGTCACTATAATGCAGCCGATATTATTTTGGTGGGTGTATCGCGCTCAGGTAAGACGCCGACTTCTTTATACTTAGCATTACAATTCGGTATTCGAGCGGCTAACTATCCTTTGACCGAAGATGATTTGTACGACAATCAGTTACCGAAAGCATTACGTGAGCACAAAGACAAACTATTTGGTTTGCTTATTGATACTGATCGCTTGGTAAAAATCCGTCAAGAGCGCCGTGCAGGCAGTCGTTATTCTAGCTATCAGCAATGTCAGCAAGAGCAGCGCGCGATTCAGGGTATCTATATCACGCATGGTATCCCAAGCTTAGATGTATCAGAGATGTCTGTTGAAGAGATTGCCACACGTATTTTGCAGATGACAGGTCTCAAACGCCGTATTGGATAATGAATGTCAGCTTAAACAGTCTCTGTTCAATCGGTATCAATAAGTGTTCAGGCAGCTTTAATAAATGCGCGAAAAACACTAATAAACATACATCATTTCATCCTAGATAATTATCATATAGAGAATACTATGATTTCAGCCTATCAATCTATAAAGCCATCGTTGTTGATGGCAGGTTTAATCAGTGCAGCGACTTTACTGAGTGCTTGTCAAACATCACCATTTGCAAAGGATCCAGTACCTGAGCCGCGATATATTCCAAGTATCGTATTGGGAGAAGTACAGACACTGACCGTTATGCCAAACCGTGTGGCTTGTGCTTCAGAATTGCCAATGCAGTGCCTGCTTGCTAAATCTAAAGACGGTAGCGTGTTTCAGATTCCTTACGACTGGATCGATGACTTCAAACCAACCCTTGGTACAGAGTACATTATTAGCGCCCGCCCGCAGATTGATGAAGGGCAACAGAGCGCCACTGGTCATTGGACATTGCAAAACATATTGTCACAACGTATGGTGGGCATGCCTTAGTAGGGCGGTATTCATTTATCTACATGATACTAACTCAGCTACATATTGATTCATTTATATCTCAAACATTTACTCGATAAATAAATATAAAGAGGACATCATGGTAAGTAAAAGTGCAAGCGACGAGACCAACGATACTGGTAAAGATATTCATACCGAAGTATCAAATAAATCTAGCGGACACGTGCCAAGCCCTGAACATACCGAAGGTAAGAACAAAAAAGAAAAAATAGAGCAGACCCACGAGCAAGTGACCGATGATGTTATGCATCATCCTGACTTAGTGAATCCGCTCGATGACACACGAATCGATATTAAATCTGGTTTTACCAAAGACTCTCGCCGTCTAAAAAGTGACGACCATGAGTATGAGTATGATGCCGTTGTTTTAGGTGCGGGCCCTGCCGGTGAAGCCGCTGCCATGAAGCTGACCAAGTCTGGTAAAAGAGTCGTGGTCGTCGATCCGCGTGATCAAGTAGGGGGTAACTCTACTCACGTTGGTACGATTCCAAGTAAAGCACTGCGCCAATCTGTATTTAACTTGATTAACTTCCGCCGTGATCCAATGTTTACTAAGGCAATGGAATATAAGCAAGTACCGCTAAATGAAGTACTCGCCAAAGCGCGTCAAGTTATCCGTCGTCAAGTCAGTACCCATACACGTTTTTATGAGCGCAACCGTATTGAAGTCATCCAAGGTTGGGCAAGTTTCATTGACGCACATACGCTACGTATTGAAGTAGATGAAAATGTTTATGAAACCATCACTTTCAATAAAGCCATCATCACTGTCGGTAGCCGTCCTTACCGTCCTGAGATTTTAGACTTTAACCATCCACGCGTTTTTGACTCTGACAAAATCTTGCAAATGGATTATGTGGTCAAAAAAATCATCATTTATGGTGCAGGGGTGATTGGTTGTGAGTACGCATCTATCTTTACTGGTCTTGGCTACAAAGTTGATCTAATCAATAACCAAGATCAGTTGCTCAACTACTTAGACAGCGAAATCAGTGATGCCATCGCGCATGACTTTAGACAGTTCGGTGTGCTTATCCGTAGTAATGAAGAGATTGATCATCTTGAGACTCATGATGATTATGTGGTTTTACACTTAAAGAGTGGTAAGCGTATCAAATCTGATGCCATTCTTTGGTCAAATGGTCGCTCAGGTAATACAGAAGGCTTAAACTTAGAAGCCGTCGGGCTAAAAGCAAATGGCCGTGGTCAGTTAAAAGTAGATGACACTTACTGTACGGACGTCGACAATATTTATGCTGCTGGTGACGTAATCGGTTGGCCATCACTAGCCTCTGCTGCCTATGACCAAGGTCGCTGTGCCGCTGCCTTTATGGTTGGTGATAGTGATGCTGAGCCAGTATCTAGCGTACCGACTGGTATTTATACGATTCCTGAAATCTCTTGTATCGGTAAGACAGAGCAAGAGCTCACGGATGAAAAAGTTCCGTATGAAGTGGGTCAGGCATTCTTTAAACATCTGGCACGTGCCCAAATTATCGGTGAACGTTCGGGCGTATTAAAGATATTGTTCCATCGTGATACGTTAGAAATTCTAGGTATCCATTGCTACGGCAACCACGCTTCAGAGATTATTCACATCGGTCAAGCAGTGATGAAGTGTAAGAGCAACAATACGCTTGAGTACTTTGTAAATACGACTTTCAACTATCCAACGATGGCAGAAGCATATCGTGTGGCGGCATTGAATGGTTTGAATCGCGTCTTCTAAACCATTGTCTATTTATATCGTATAAATAAAAAGAGCGCCTACTATTATTAGTAGACGCTTTTTTTATGCTTATGCTTAGAGATTTCATTAATTTAAAGATTTATAAGTAGGCTTTTGGTTGCGGAATACGCTTGCGTAAAAATAGCAATAAAACAAAATAGAGCAACCATAAGCCAGCTAACGCGTAAAATCCTATAGCGACTTGAGAGACACTGGCACCCATTTGGTTAAGCTGCACAGAGGTATTGATTGCAGGCGTAGTCGGTACTAACCAACGTATTACTTGTAATACTTGAGGCAATTGGTCAGCTGGCCAAGGATAGCCGCTTAAGAAAAATATCGGTAAGGAGATAAAAATTAAGATCTGCATACTGCGCTCACGCTGCCGGAACCATAATCCGAGCACGCAGCCGAGCGTTGCGACTGTCGGACAAAATAGTGCCAAAAATAGTAGCGTACCAAGCATGTTTTGTCCGCGTGGATAATGATGTAGCTCAAACGCCCACCCATAATAAAAGCAGCCAACGATAAAGCTAAGTGAGCTTAGCGCTCCAATACGTCCTAACCAGCCACGTACACTCGTACTGTGACGGCGCTGCTCATACCATGTGCCAATCAGCATCGCAGTCGCCATTAAAAGTGTCTGCTGTAAGATAATAACAGAGACAGCAGGTACGACATAAGCACCATAGCCCTCAGTTTGGTTATACAGTGGCATAATCCGTAGCGGTACAGCTTGAGTATTCTGCGCTGCGGTAGATGCATAAGCGCCTTTCGCAATGCTTTTCTTTACCTTAATACCAGCCGATACCGTACTTACTGCTTGAGAGAATCCCAATTGGACGTTTTTATTTAAAATAAAATAACCGCCATTACCCAGTACGCTAACGTGCGCTTGCTCTCCGGACTGAACTTGTTCTTCAAGACCAGCTGGAATCACCATATAGCCTGCAATTTGATCTGACCATATGGCTTCTTTGGCAGCCTGCTCATTGATAAATCGTTCAGTGTCTAAATATGGACTAGCACTCGTATAGCGTACGAGAGTACGCGATAAGTTGCTGTTGTCATGATCAATGATACCTACTGGCACATGATTGACCACCTCAGACGAGTAAGGCCAGGGATAGAAAAACCCATAGATAATAGGGGCAATAATCAACATCAAAAGTACGCCTTTATCACTAAAGACGTCTTTGAAAGTTTGAATAAAGCTGTTCCAAAAACTTTGTGATGCTGGCGTGACCGTTGATGTAGTTTTTGAGTGTGTATTATTTGATTGTGCAGACATTAGCGTGCTCCCCAACGTTCAGGATGCGCCAATGCGCGTTTGGTTAATAGTGCCGCAAGTATTAGCGCTATTATGGCTGCAAGCATGAGGCCATAGACGATAGGTAGCGAGATGGCGATCGGTGCTTGCATTTGTAACTGTGCAATATGGAGTTTGAGATAATGCGTTAGCGGCAGGGCATTTGACCAATATTGCGCGCTATCACTAATCGCAATATAAGGAAAAGTAACACCTGCAAAGGCGTAAGAAGGCGCTGAAATAAATCCAGTAGTCGATAGACCCATACGTAATGAAAAAGAATTCAAAGTAAAAATAGCACCTAGCCAAAACGACAATACCATTAGGCACAGAAACCCAGCATAGACTGCCATGAGAGACATGATGTTGATATTCTGATTGGACGTTGCCAGCCACAATATCAACGCTGACCACAAGCTATAGGCCAGTATTGGCCAAAAGTATTTACCTAATAAGCCAAATACTAAAACTGATAAGCTGACCGAATGGGGCACTTTTTCGCTTGACGATGATGTTCTGTTATTGCTGCTATCTTGTTTGGTTGATAGCGAAGATGTCGTTTTTGAGGCTCTGGATAAGGTTGGACTAGGTTTGCCTGTATCAATAAAACGGTACCAGCGACCGATATTCTTATCACGTAACTCGCGGCCAATCGTGGTTGCGCCAATGACCATTGCCAATATATGTAACAAGGCAGGTATGACAGTCGATGCCAAAAACTGCTGATAATTGGTCGCAGCATTGAACAAGCTAATACGCTGCACACTGATAGGCGCGTAAGCCGTCATCGCTTGTGATGGCGCTACGCCTTGTTTGACCAAACGTTTGATCTCTACACCTGCGGATAATGTGCTAGCGACCGCTTGGACACCTGCCTGAATAATACCAGAGTGCGTACCGTACTGTGCATTAACTTGTAGAGTCAACGGAGCAGGCTGGCTCGATAATATATTACGAGAAAAGTCCTCTGGGATAATGACGACAGCGTAAATATCGCGCTGTAAAATCGCAGCCTCTGCATCCGCTTGGGAGTAATACAGTTGTCTGACTGTCAAAGTAGGACTGGCCTCTAAGTAACGCACGGCAGTATTGGCAACAGCGCTATTGTCTTGATCGATGACTCCGATAGGCAAATCGGTAATTTGAGTCTGTGAAAATATCCACCATATTAGCAGCACCGTTGCCAGTGGTATCCATACCACCATGCTAAAGTCCCAGTGATTTTTTGCCAAAAAACGGCGCTCGTAGGCTGCACTGCGTAAAAAAGCCTCACTTAACTTAGTCAAGTGCATGGCTTACTCTTGGTTCTGATTGACAGGAGTATGATTGATACGTACGACCACGCTCATACCCGAGCGGATACGAGCATCAGGCTTAGAGGGTCGTGCCTTTACCTCAAAAGTACGCACATCAAAACCATCATCATTATTGGTCGGACGCCAAGTGGCAAAGTCTGATAGGGTCGATGTCGCATAGACGGTGAACTGTTTTGTATAAGGCTTATCCGCTGATGACAGCGCCGGGATAGTACCAGTAAATGTCTGACCAATAGCAAATTGATTTAAATAAGACTCAGTGACGTTAAGTACTACCCATTGGTCGTTGGTATCCACCAACGTCAGGAGCGGAACCCCTTGACCAATGACTTCTCCAGCACTGGCAATGACATTGTCAACGATACCAGCGATAGGACTTCTTAGGTTCGCTTCCTCTTTTGCTACTAGCGCTTCATCGAGTTTTGCATCGACCTGTGCAACTTGTGCAGTGGCCGCTGACTTATCTTCAGTACGTGCGCCTTCTAGTGCCAAATCATATTGTAAGCGGGCTGCTTCGGTTTGGTCCTGAGTAGCAAGATATTGAGCATACGCCTCATCGCGCTTTTGTCGCGCCATCAGTCCTTCTTCGTAAAGGCGATTGACACGCTGATAGGTGTTTTCTGCCAAGTCAGACGCGGCTTTATTAGCTTGCCAAGCGGCTTTTGCTTGGGCGATTTCTTGCGGGCGCGCACCATTTTCTGCTTTATCTAATTGACTTTGTGCGATTTGCTTACCAGCACGTGCTTGATTAATTTTGGCATTAATCTCAGGCGAATCCATCTCAACCAGTTGCTGACCAGCCGTTACCGTATCACCCTCTGTTACCATAATCTGGGCAATACGCCCTGGTACTTTTGCAGCGATAGACGTTTGCTGCATCTGCATTTGCCCTTGCAGCGTAATAACTTCTGGCTCGCTATGCGCATTACTTTTGTATAAGCCGTACGCAATCGTACCAAGGACAATCAGTATGAATAGTGCAAGTAACGCTTTTTTTATACGCGCAGATTTGTCAGTTTTAGAGGCGTCACGATTATAAGCAGGTGTCGGTTGCTCTGGTTCAATATCAGACACGTCTTCTACAGGGTCGACTGAATTTTGTGTATCTTGAGAAGTCACTGACTCGGTTGCATCAGCTGATTTATTTGAGTCGTCTGATTCGCGTGGTAATTCTGTCATGACAATGAGATTCCTAAAGCAACAAAGTTGAAAATAAAGGGTTTATTACTAGTACACTCGAAACGCATAAGGCTTGGCGTTGTCTATGGTTTCAGAATTAAAAATAGCACCAAGAGCGACGATAAATGCTGAATAGTAGAGCCATAGCATAATGACCACAGCAGCTGAAAGCGCGCCAAACTCAGCACTATAGTTATTAAAATTTTGCACATAAATTGAAAATAAGATGGACAATATAATCCATAAAACCGTTGCTAGCGCAGCGCCCGGCATCAGTTTCTTAAGGGCGACGGCATCACGATTTGGAGCTAGACGATAAAGACCCAAAAAGCTTAAGAATATGATACCTGTCAATACTGGCCACCTGCTCCAAAGCGCAATCGTCTTAGCTATCTGAGGAAAAGGGAAGTAGGCGGCTCCCAAGGGAATAATCGCGATAGAGGAGACCGCGATAATCAATACGACTACTGCTGCAAAGGTCAGACCAACTGCGCGGATCGTGCTTTGTACAAAACTACGCTCTTGAGTAATATGAAACGCAAGGTTAATAAGAATAATTAAAGACTTAATACCTTTAGAACCCGCATAAAGTGCGAGCAAGGACGATATAAGTAGGCTGAAAGTCAGGGCAGACGTAGTCGTAGAAACCAACTCGCTCAGACGGGAGTTGAGCACTTCATATACTGTATCAGGTATAAATTGACTCAGAAGCGAGATTTGCTCTTGCATCTCGGCAGGAGAAAACGCAAGACCATAAAGCAGTACAAATACAGCCATCACTGGAAAAATTGACAAGAATCCAAAGAAACCTACGCTTGCACAATGCGCCCAAACATTAGAGTTATTGGCAATACGCCACGTTTCTAGTAACGTCTGTAGCCAGTTTTTTATCGATTTAGAGGTCAATTTTTTCATAAAAGCAGCTGTTCGTAATAGGGTTGGTAATAGTAATTTCGATGTCGGCTTTATAGTAATACAAAGCGTTTATCAGCATGACTTATGGCTTCTCACGTTACATCATTGCTCAGTATATAAAGTAGGCAATTGAATATCAGCGGCATTCAGATAAGCATTAAAAGCAAGTGGTGTACCGCAGCTTTGCATAAGGGCCGCCAATGACTGTACATAGTCATTAGCAGCCTGTGCTTGCTCGGTACGTGCCTTAAGTGATTGCGTTTGTGCTTGCACTACATCAACCGTGGTATTTACACCTTCTTGTAATCCTAAGCGTCGTAGTCGCAATACTTCTGCTGCCAAATCAACATTACTTTGCAGTGCCTGGTAGCGTGATTGTGCATTATTGACATCGTGCCAGTTTTTTTCTACCAGTAGCAATAAATTGTCACTGACTTCAATCTCAGAGAGATCGGCCTGACGTATTTTGGCACTACTGGATGCTAGTGATGCGGTTTTATCGAGTCCACCCCATAGCTTCCAACTGGCAGATATACCGGCGACCCAGCTTGGATCTTTCTCTACCTGACCATAACCGTATAGTAATACCGTAGGCTTGTAGCCAGTATCTGATAGCGCATGCAACTGCTGAGCCTGTGCCCGCTTGGCTGCAACTTTTTGCAGTCCGGGGTGGTTATTCAGTGCCAAGTCCTGAAAGTAGCTCACATCTGGTAAAGGGCGACTAGAAACAAACAAAGGTGTGGTTGGTTTAATACGGTAGTCGGTACGTAGTAGACGCTGTAGCGCAATCATGGCTAGGCGCGCGTCATTATTGGCATTGACGGATTCGCTTTTGGCATCCGCAAGCGCCGACTGTGCTTCTAGTCTATCGACACGTGAGATAAAACCTTCTTCAAACAGACGCTCGGCCATATGGTCGGTCTGCTGCAATGTATCGTAAGCGTCTTCTCGTAAGTAAGCGGCGATAATCGCTAACTGTGCCTTAAAATAACGCTCAATCAACGTATTATAAAGCTCATTTTTATCCAGTATGCTATCAGCCATCGCTTCTTGCGTACGTGCATCCGAGGCGCCAGTCAGTGCGTCTGTGCGCCCAGCAGTATAAATAGGCCAAACGACACCAAGACCTGCACCCGACGTAGAGCCTGAGCGCTTGAGGTTATAGGAGTCGGGTATACGCTCACCGACCAGCTCACCAAAATCTGGTAAGTCTGCTGTAGGAGGGACTATGTTATCTACGCCATTGTTTACTTCGTTGACGATACCACTTCTAAGAGAAGATAAATCTATATCCTCGTCTAAGTGATAGGCACTGGCGGATACTCGAGCAAATACGAGCGGATTGTCGATAGTTCTGAGTGCGTCAGTTTGGTATTCACTAGCGGCAATCGCTGCTTGATTGGCAGCGATTTTAGGTGATACTTGTACCAGAAGCTTCTGCGCTTGCTCTAAGCTCAAAAAGCTTGAGACGTCTAGTGCGTAGCTGTTATCGACTGCTTTATGTGTAATAGGGTCAACAAGCGTAGACAATGCCTGCGACTCAACGTTTTGAGGGTTTGGTACTGTATGAAAAGGCGCTATAGCTGGTTTATTATTATCAGTTGGACTATCAGAATCTATGATTTGTGTCACAGCCACTGGTGTAACATTATCTGATACTTCTATACTGTCAGCGTCAGTGCTCGCGTAAGTCATGACAGGCACGCTCATGACTGCAACTGTCATCATAGCAGTCGGTAGCGCTGATAAAATGAATTTCATAAGTCACATAAGCCATTAATTAGAATGTAAGGTATTATAAAATAAGGAACAGCACCGATAGGTTTCATTGCTCGGGATATAAAGTTGCTGAACTATTATAGACTATTTGCCAGCTAGCGAAAAAATGATGCTCAAATAAATCATTCATATTCTAATATAAAAATACGGCTATATTAAAAGCGCTAACAAGCGGTCATTCGTCATAAGAGGTACACTGTAGAGCCACAATGGTGACGGGTCAATGCTCAGTATTTTGCCGTTTTCTATTGTGTGACCAGTAGCGGTATGATAGAGGATTGATTTAATTTTTAAATATCTGTTTATAAGTAACAACATAGCCAACAAGACATTTTAAATTCAAGCGATTTATCTTTAAATAGATTTTATTTTTAATCTTATTATGAAAGCATTTAGACCGTAATTAACAAATAAAAAATGCTCAATAAGCATCAGTCAATAAGTAGCAATTAATAAGTAGCAGTCAATGAATAGTCACTAAATGGCTATTAAGTAGAATAAATAATATTAGCAGAGGGTGTGTCATGGCAGGGTATATTTTAGCGTTGGATCAAGGGACCACATCGAGTCGAGCGATATTGTACGATGATCATGCACGTCCTATCAAAATGGTACAACAGCCAACGACGCTGCAAACACCAAGAGCTGGATTCGTTGAGCAAGATGCACAGCAAATTTGGCAAACTCAGATTAGCTGTGCACACGATGTTATTAATCGGGCAGGACTGCTTGCCACTGATGTTACCAGTATCGCAATTACCAATCAGCGTGAGTCGATTGTGATGTGGGATAAGCAAACAGGGAAACCGCTGGCTCCTGCCATTATTTGGCAAGATAGGCGTACCGCAAATTACTGTAAGATGCTCGCTGCTGAAAGTGCTACCAATAGTATGAATGACCCTGTGCATCAGGGCGTTGATAGTGTCAACATGGCACATGAAGTTCAGCGTATTACAGGTCTGCGTTTAGACCCGTATTTTAGTGCCAGTAAGATCGCTTGGTTACTCGAAAACAATCCGAAGCTGAGTGTACGAGCCAGCAGAGGTGAGATAGCGGTTGGCACGATTGATAGTTGGCTGATTTATAAGCTCACAGGCGGGGAGCATGTCATCGATGTGACCAATGCTTCTCGTACATTGTTATTCGATATCCATAAGCTGGCATGGTCAGAGACACTTTGTGACCGATTTGCTATACCTATGAATATATTGCCTAAAGTACTATCGTCCGACGGTGATTTTGGCAAAACCAAAAAAGGCCTGTTTGCAAAGCAAATACCCATTCAAGCGGTATTGGGTGATCAGCAAGCAGCGCTCTTTGGACAAGGTTGTCTTGATGCAGGCATGGCCAAAAACACTTACGGTACAGGCTGTTTTATGCTAATGAATATTGGCCAACAGCCAAAATTGAGTGAGCATAAGCTACTAACCACCATCGCATGGCAACGTAAAACGTCACCAATTCGTCCAGACAATTTGTCATTTGATCAAATTGTACAGTCAGGCAAACGCATGCTACAACCGCCCAAAAAGGAAGTCACTTATGCTCTAGAGGGCAGTGTCTTTATGGCGGGGGCTATCGTTCAATGGCTGCGTGATAATTTGGGTATGATTCAGCAGAGTAGTGATGTCGAGGACCTAGCCCGTCAAGTAGACAGTAGCGAAGATGTTGTTCTATTACCTGCTTTTACTGGACTGGGCGCGCCTTACTGGCGTTCGGATATTAGTGCTAGCATTACTGGTATGAGCCGCGGTACTACTAAGGCCCATATTGCTCGCGCTGCATTGGAGGCCGTTGCCTATCAAACCTATGATGTCCTTATCGCTATGCAAAAAGACAGCCCTCATCCTTTGACTGAGCTTAGAGTAGATGGTGGCGCTGCAAATAACGATTTACTCATGCAGTTTCAGGCAGATTTACTAGGTGTTCCGGTATTACGTCCTAGAGATACAGAGATTACGGCGAAGGGCGCAGCACTCCTCGCAGGTCTGAAAACTGGGCTATATGACGAATCGACCATGAAAGCTTCATGGCAGGTAGATCGCGTGTTTGAACCAAGTATGTCGGCTGATACTCGTGAGCGACATCTTGCTAAATGGCAACAGGCTATCAAAAGGTCTCTGATGCCGTTATAAGATTGATTTACTTAGTGAATTTATCATAGCTGTACATTTATAATTACTCAAAGTATGAGGCTGCCGTACACAAATGTGATAAAGATACAGGCTGTAACGCAAGATAATCGCAATACGGACACAGTTTACAAAATCGGCCTATCTGTCCTTAACTATAAATTTCTATACTTCAATTGGATTTAGTAAGACCGCTAGTTTTTAGCAAATGAATAATTCAATAAATAATAAATAATTTAAGGACAATACTATGAGTAACCATGATGCTATCGATCGCAGTGAAGTAAAACATATGTCAAAAGAGACAAAAGAAGATCTAAACGCAGACATCATTACTGGTGAGCCAGGCTCGCATCCAGTAGGTACAGGTATCGGCGGTGTAGGCGGCGCAGCAGCAGGTGCAGCGATTGGCACGATGGCAGGTCCACTAGGTACGTTAATTGGTGGTGCTATTGGTGCTATCGTTGGTGGCGGCGCAGGTCATGCAGCAGCAGAAGCTATTGATCCAACTCACGAAGAAGCGTACTGGCGTGCAGAGTATGCAAATGCAGATTATCATAGAGAAGAATACGATTTCGACCGTGACTTGCACCCAGCATATGCAGTTGGTTATGCGAACCGCGCTCGTTATCCAGTAGATGCTCGTTTTGAAGATCATGAAGCAGATTTAGAGCGTTCATGGCACGAAGTAAAAGGTGAGTCTCGCATGGAATGGAACGAAGCGCGTCAGGCATCACGTGATGCATGGAACCGCGTATCATAAGAAAGATTAAACAACTAATAGAACTGCCAGTTAAATACTTTGGCAAACAGTGCCCCTGTTAATTAGCTAGTATCAGGGGTTGCTACATCTTTACATAAGCTAGAGCGATTGTATGCTAAGTTCTATTAGTAAGCTTGCTTATCAATATTTATGCTATTTTAAAACTTCCAAGGTTTAACTTTGGGAGTTTTTTTAGGCATGAAATTTGCAATGTATACATATATGTGAATATTATGTACTATAATAATGAGAGCGATGGGGAATATATGAGTAATAATACTGAAGGTCATAAACAGTTTTATATCGCAACGGCAAACTTGCTGAACTTTGCGAACCCTAATCGAACTTATTATGAAAATGCGCCAGCTTATAACGATAAAGCCTACGAACATAAGCTGCGAGGTCTTACAGATTTATTGGCTAAAGCGCATGCTGACATTATCGCAGTACAAGAGGTTTGGGATAGTGATGCATTAGAGGCGCTGGCTGTTTCACTAGGTTTCAAGCCCGAACATGCGGTCATTCCACTTGCCAGTAACGATAGCGCGAGTATATACACCAAAGGCATGGGTGCACAGAATACACCTGCTGTCGGTATTATCAGCCGATTTGAACAGTTAGAAACCAGTTTGCTAGAAAATATAGCACCAAAAGCCATTATTGATGTGCCTGATATCGGTCCTTATCAACGCTTCAACCGTCCTCCATTAGTATTACGTGTTGACGCGTACGGGCAGCCCATCACAATTATTACAGCGCATCTAAAAAGCAAACGTGCTTTTTTCTTACGTGATGATGATGGCAATTTGTTAGAGGATATGGATGACCCTAACATTCGGGTTCGCGCCAAACTGCGTAGTCTGTGTATGCGCGCGGCGGAAGCAGCATCTATAAGAATGACGATTATAGAGCGCTTAAAGCATACGCGAGAGCCTTTGATACTGCTTGGCGACATGAATGATGTCACTGGCAGCGTGACTACCCAGTTGATGACAGAGACAGGGGAGGTAAATTATGATAAAAGTATGCGCGATGTATCATTATTCGATGCAGCTCGCGTGCAAGCACGCTATGGTTGGATGAAGGATGTGGCATATACTCATATCTATCAGGGTATGCCAGAGGTTATCGATCAATTATTTGTCTCAGAAGAGTTTTTGCCCGAGAGTAAATTCGCCCTCGGTCATGTCGAGCGAGTAGATTATTTCAACGATCACTTAAAATGGGATTATGCTGATAGGGTGACAGATCACGGTATTATAAGAGCGAAGATTAGACTGTTTGACTAAAACAGTGGTGTGATTGCTGTTTACCTTTTAGTCCATTAATGTCCCTTAAATGTGAGTGTACAAGCATTTATTATATCCGCTTATATGTTATAATATGATAGTATGAATATTACGATTACCAAGTAGCAGTAAACAATCCTTTAAATCTGGATTAATGTTATGTAATCGATCTGGTATCAATAAAGATGGGCACAACCTTAAGAGACTTATGATGAGTGAATACAAAGACGATAAAATAGAAGATGTGCTGGTAGATTCTGAACTGGCAAAAAAGCTTGTGCCTAACAAGTTTAAATTTACCAGTCAGCAAGGCCGTGCTCGTAGACAAAAACTGTTGATGGGTGCTAAGAAGCTGAGTGAGACTCAGCCTATCAATGATATTACCTTAGCGGCAGTATGTGAAGAGGCCGGTATCCCTAGAGCGTCTGCTTACCACTTCTTTCCAAACATTGAGGCGATATTTTTGGCGCTGCGGTTTTTGAATGCTATCGAGATCTTAGAAACCTTAGAAACTGTGGAAACTGTGGATTACGATCGCTGGCAGGGTTATCTTACTGCACTTATTGATCGTTGTGTTCGTATTTTTCATGAAGATAAAACAAAAGCTAAGCTAATTTATGATACAAATACGCCAGACTTCGAAGGCGATAGCTACGGTGAAGATATGGATCATCAAGTGGTTGCTTTAGTGTATAAGCGCTTATCTGAACGCTATGAGATGCCTAAGTTTGAAAATATGCAAGATACTTTACTGGTTACTTATAGTATTATCAATGGTATTTTCACTCTCTCTTATCGTCGTCACGGCAGTATTACAGATAACTATCTACAAGAAGCCAATACCGCTTCAATTGCTTATCTACGCTGCTATTTGCCAGAAAAGCTGCCACGTAGAGATCGTTAAAATAGAGTCTATTGCCATAAAAAAGCCGACGTTATGTCGGCTTTTTGCTGTCAGTATGTAGGGTGTTATTTAAAAAAGCACTTATATCAGACTGTATCATTATTGAAATGTACTGAATATATTTAAAGTAAATCTATTAAATATACATACTACCAACCTTTATTCAAAGCTCAGGCTATAAGTCGCGGTTGGCGTCGGCATGTTAATTGGTCGGGATGATGACATATTGTTAGCGCTTGCCAGTGGTAAAATTTGACCACGGCAAATATCATCGCTCGGATCTAAAGGCGCATATTGAGTATAGTAATCGACAGTAGCATCCTCAAGTGCAACGTTGGATTGCGAATCATGCGCGTTAACGTATGCCTCACGAGCTTGCTCAAGCCAGCGATCAGCCATTCTAAAGCGAGGGCTGGACTCGCGCCAGCCTCGAGCACAATGATCTGCTGCCGCCCAAATTAAAGAAACTTCACTAAAGGCCAGCTCACGAGGCGCACTGTCTATACCGCCCGCCGCTTTAAGCGCACTTAGCGTAGCCCAGAGGTCAGGGCGCATCATATCAGAGGTTGTCGGAATGTCTCTTACAAGATTGATGTTTTGCTCATCATTGTTTTTAAGTACCAAAAAAATCTCTTTGCCAGACTCAAAAGCATAATCAGCAATAGAGGCACGGCTATTCATACTGTATTTATTATTGGCATAGTTGAGCCACGCTTGTGCTTTGTAGGCTAGATACTGCTGACGAGTAGTTATGTTTGCTTGCTGATAGGGTTGTAATTGATCGATCATACAAACGATGTCACGTTGCAGTTCTGTTTGGTATTTAGAATCTCGATTCTGACGATTGTCCTCACAGCGGCTTATAATATATGTGCTGCTATCCATAACTGGAGCAATGGTAATCAGGTCAGTAGTGGTCGATTGAATAGGACTAGATTGAGCAACGCTAGGTTGAATAGCAATAGGTTGTACAGAGACAGGTGTAATGCGAGTTGTATTATCAACATCCAAATCTGCCGACGCAGAAGAGGTTATGAGTGCCAGTAGGATAGCTGATAGAGCAGCTGGCAGGCGACGCTGGCAGGTCAGTATTTTGGTCGTGAGGTCTGAGGCATTCATCGTATTACAAACCTTGTATTAAGATAATAAGGGTTAGTCGCGACTGTTTGATTACTTACAATACATTAGAATTAGCAGAGCTTGTACTATTACGAGCCTACATTGATCAAGGCCTAGAATACGATAACTCTACTTGTTATAAAGTAGAGTTACTTGCTAAACGTTTATTTTTGCTTGGATCATCACGCTTGAATAATTCTTCATCAAACTTGAAGCGTAGTCTAAAATACTGTCTC
>OJBZ01000279.1_pt1 | contig 31605 bp, 26 predicted proteins | sample 1591671 | NCBI WGS metagenome assembly OJBZ01 (sample SAMN05416850, study PRJEB24817) | seawater metagenome | isolation source: Sea water | place: Canada:Atlantic | collected 2013-07
CCTAAGCTTTTGGTTCACTTGAGTTTCAAGCACTCATTATCCAGAGTTCAGGTTACATAAGATAAAATTGAAAATAAACAGTATAAAAAACAACATAAAAAAATATAGACAAGATTTAAATCCTGTTATGATATTGTCGATTTTAAATAGAATTACTTGAGTATAGTTTTGGAAATTATTGCAGTTATCGCGGTTGTGTTTTTGGCTTGGTTAATTTGGCAGTTTATGCGTGCTAAACATTTCACCCAATTTAAACGTCAAATAATACAAGAATTAAAACCCAAAGTTATCGCGAATATTATTGAAGAAATGTCGCAAACACGGTCAGAGCATTTACCGAATAACTCTGCACATCAAGAAGCGACTATACTTTACTGGAGTGTTTCAGCAGGTAGAGTGTTGCAAGCAGCATTAATGCGAGAGATTATTGATGAACAATGGTTAAAATCAACGGGAAACTTACGAAATAGTCAGCACCTATTTCATGTTGAACGAGATAAACTGCACCGTTAGTTCATTAATATTTAATCCGCTCGGTATAAGCTAAAACGCATATTTCAAAGATAAAAAAAGAGCGACTTCGCTCTTTTTTCATTAATTACTTTGTTAAGCTTATACGCGTTACAAAATTACGCTAACTTTTCAAACTGTAAATCCCACACGCCATGACCTAAGTTTTGACCACGGTCTTCAAACTTAGTTAATGGGCGAGAGTCTGGACGTGGTACATAGTCATTGTTTGCTGATAAATTTTTGTAACCAGGTGCCGAGGTCATATCTTCTAACATGCATTCAGCGTAATTTTCCCAGTCGGTTGCCATATGAAACACACCACCAACTTTTAACTTTTCACGAATAGCTTCAACAAAACTAGCTTGAACAATACGGCGCTTATGGTGCTTCTTTTTATGCCAAGGATCAGGGAAAAACAACTGTACGGTTGTTAAACTTTCAGCGGGAATACAATCGGCTAAAACTTCAATAGCATCGTGCTCATAAACTTTAAGGTTATTTACACCTTCTTCCTGTGCTAAACCAATACAAGCGCCAACACCAGGACGATGAACTTCAACACCAATAAAGTTAAGCTCAGGGGCATTTTTTGCCATTTCTACCAGCGACTTGCCCATACCAAAACCTATTTCAAGCACAACAGGATTATTGTTTGCAAACAAAGTACTAAAATCAAGTAAACCATCTGTGTGGTTTAAGCCCATAGTACCCCAAAACTCTTCTAAGGCTTTAGCTTGACCATTAGTCAGGCGCCCTTCACGTTTAACAAAGCTACGTACTTTTCGAATGTACTTACCTTCTTGTTCTGCTTGCTCAATAGTTTTATGGGTTCTTTCAGTCATAGTCGTTCTTAAAGAAAAATCAAGGCGCATATTATCTATGTTTCAGCAAATAAATTCAAACACAAATAACTTTACCTGTGCAAATTGTGAAATAAGTTTTAGTGGTCTACAACTATAGTATAAACAAGAAAATTAACGAGAGGTACTTGTGAGTAATTGGCTTAATAACATTTCAATAAGAAAATCACTTATTGTAGTAATTTCAGCTTCACTGGTCACTTTGTCTATTGTCACACTTGCCCTAAACAGTAATATTTTCACTTCTGTTTTTGAACGTAATATTGAACAGGATTTACTCCCAAACCAATTAGCAAAAATTGAAGCGAGAATAAAACTTAAACTTAGTACACCACTTGAGCTTTCTAAATCCATTACACAAAACAAATTTTTAATTGACTGGGCTATGGCAGGAGAGCCCGAAAGTGGACAACAACAAGCTGTCGATTTCCTTAAGCATATGCAAGAGAAGAATAATGCATTAACGGTTTTTTGGGTGTCGAATGTTTCTAATAACTATCTTAATCAAACCGGTGTAATTAAAACTATAAATCAACAAACTGATGCTTGGTTTTATAAATTTATACAACAAAACAAGCCTTTTGAAATAGCGTTTGATCTCGAGGAAGGCACATCAAAATTAACCGCATTTATTAATTATAAAGTAGAGCACGGCGGAAAAAGCTTAGCGATTGCAGGTTTGGGCTATCCTGTAGATGAAATTAGTGCTGACATATTATCAAATAAAGTAGGCGAAAATGGTTATGTCTTTGTGACTGATTATCAAGGCAACGTCATCATACATCCACAAATAGAAAAGCTTGCTTCGAAAACATTACAACAACTCGATGGTTTTAGTAGTACAAGTGGGAAGTTACTCACTAATGGAAGCGATTATATTTTTGATCACGTAACACATAACGGTGATCACTTCTACGTTGCTAGTGTTGGTTTGCCTGAATTAAATTGGAAGATTTTCGCTATGCTACCTCAGTCAGAGCCATTATCAAAAATTCATACCGCGCTAAGTAAAACAGCCATATTTACACTTGTTATTGTAATAAGTTTTATTTTATTAATGGTATTGGTTGCTAATCGCATCACAAAACCCATTGTACTGATCGGCGATAGATTACTTGAAATGGCAGATATAGGGGGTGATTTAACCTTACGGTTAGACGATAGTCGAACGAATGAGCTTGGCCTGCTAGCTAAAGGTTTTAATGCTATTTTAATTAAAGTTCAAGACATTATGGTTGAGATAAAAAAAGCAGAAAATGTTATGACAACATCTTTCGAGCAATTACGAGAGATGGGCAACACCGTAAATAGCTTAGTTATGAGTCAACAAATGGAGTCTGACTCTGTGGCAACAGCAACAAATGAAATGAGCCATAGCATTCAAGAAGTTAGCGAACTAGCAGGCAGTACAGCCACTAAAACAGAAACGTCAGAAAAACAAATTAGCGTTTCAAGTCAGAGGGTTGATGAATCTAGTGATGTTATGCTTAAGCTCCAAGAAAGCAATCATACTACCCAAGAAAAAATAACCCAATTAGCGCTACAAACACAAACCATAAGCTCGGTAATTGACACTATCAGTAGTATTTCTGAACAAACAAATTTACTTGCACTTAATGCCGCTATTGAGGCAGCCAGAGCCGGCGAGCAAGGTCGAGGTTTTGCCGTTGTTGCTGACGAGGTTCGCACTTTAGCCGGAAGAACACAAAGCTCTACACAAGAAATAAATGACGTTATTCAACGTTTACAAGGGCAAGCAAACGAAACGGTTAGTGCAATGAAAGAAAACACAAAATTGGCAACCGAAGGGCTAAGCAAGACAAATGATGCAAAACATGTATTAATAGAAGTGGTTTCCGACATTAAAGAAATTACCGCGATGAACGTTCAAGTAGCAACCGCAACCAAAGAGCAAGCAAGTGTAATTGATGAACTTAATCAGAATGTGACGAAAATTGCTGACATGGCAACAGAAATATCTATATTATCAGACAGTACATCACAGGTAATGAATGAACTTGATGTACAGAAGCATCAGTTGCAAAGTTTAGTGTCACAATTTAAAACCGAATAAGGAAATTATATGAAGCTATATACCATAGCAATATTTACGTTTAGCGCAATTACCGCCTTTAATAGTGTTGCAGAAACATTATGGTCAGATGTCAGTGCCACATTATTGCGAGGCAACGATTATGAAGTTGGTGATAATAAACGTACTGTATTTACCTTCGAACATGCCGCGGGTTATAGCTGGGGAGATAGCTTTTTATTTGTTGATCGTCTTCACTCATCAAATGGCGACAAAGAAACTTATGCTGAAATTGCGCCTCGGCTGCAAATTTCAGATTATAAAAATCAAGCATTCGAAAATATCTATATTGCTACAACAGCAGAAATTGGCGATGGTTTCACTCATTACTTAGTTGGTCTAGGTACCAAGCTAAATATCCCTAACTTTACTTACGCTAACATCAACATTTATCACCGCAATAATGACTCAGCAAAAAACAATCAACAAGTTACCTTTACTTGGGCGCTACCTATTGGCCCATTAACTTATGACGGTTTTATTGACTATGTTATTGCAACTGGAGATCAGCATTCAAGTATGAATTTGACTTCTCAATTAAAGTACAATCTAGCAGAGCACTTAAATTTAAAGACAAACTTCTTTGTTGGGTTTGAATATGTTTATTGGCAAAATAAGTTTGGGATAGATGGGGTTGACGAGAAAAATTTAAATTTATTAGCAAAATATCACTTCTAAATCACGCTATTCAAGCTAGCAAGGTGCTAGCTTGAATAGCACTTAACGGATGTTAGGCTAAATGATTACTCTGCCCACCAAACGTCGTATAATGGACCTACCGTAACTGAGCTAGCGCCATTATCTGTTAACCACTTCTCAACTAATTGGCGATGCTCTTCAGTACACTTACCTAATTGCTGTGTACAGATTAAACCATGCCATAAAGTATCGCCTTCACCGCCAAAGCCTAAACCGTTTGGATCAATTGCTTCATCAAAAAATTTCGTTAAAAATGCATCAATTGTTTCATCATCAGCGCCATCATCTAGTTTCCACGCAATATCGAAACCTAACTCTTGAAACTCATCAACACGTAATTTTTTACGTAAACGGTTGCTACGGTTTTTTGCATCTATTTTCATTTTAAATCCTTACGACTTGGCCCAAGCCAAGGCTAATTTTTATAAATATTTACTCTTGAGCGTGAGGATAGTGGCAATAGAAATTTTTGCAATGAAAATCTCAGCTTTATTCGCTACACTGTCGCCATTATGACAAATAAAACCACTATATCAGCCAAATCTGCGCAACAATTTAGCGGCCAAGTATTATCTTGGTTTGAGTTGCAAGGCAGAAAACACTTGCCATGGCAGCAAGACAAAACCCCTTACCGTGTTTGGATTTCTGAAATTATGCTACAGCAAACGCAAGTAGCAACAGTTATCCCTTACTATTTAAGGTTTATGGAAAGCTTTCCTAATATTATCGATTTAGCCAATGCAGATGAAGATAGCGTACTTCATCACTGGACCGGCCTTGGATACTATGCACGAGCAAGAAACCTTCACAAAACAGCTAAAATAATACGCGACGAATACCAAGGAAAATTCCCTGAAAATATTGACGAGGTTATTGCCTTAGCCGGTATTGGTCGCTCAACTGCTGGTGCAATATTAAGCTTAGCGTTAAATAAGCACCATGCAATTTTAGACGGAAACGTAAAACGCGTATTAGCGCGCTGCTACAAAGTACAAGGCCATGCGGGCCAGGCTATTTATGAAAAAACCTTATGGCCAATTACTGAAGCATTAACACCAAAAGTTGGCGTTGCAAAGTTTAATCAGGCCATGATGGACTTAGGCGCTATGGTTTGCACTCGCTCTAAACCTAAGTGTGACATTTGCCCGCTTAATGCTAGCTGCTTAGCAAGTGCTAGCGACGAGCAAGCAAGCTATCCACAAAAAAAGCCGAAGAAAACCATACCTGAAAAACACACTATTATGGTTATTCCACGCGTTCAACAACAAGTACTGATGGAAAAGCGCCCTCCTGCAGGTATTTGGGGAGGCTTATGGTGTTTTCTAGAAATGTCAGATACTAGCGAACTGCCTAGCTTGTTAACTAAACTTAACCTAAAACAAACCAGCACATTCGCGTTAGACAAGTTTCGCCATACATTTAGCCATTTTCATCTCGACATAGAGGCTATTGTTGTAGACTGCGAAATGCTACCCGCAAAAGAAATTTGCGAAAATAGCACCTTGCAATGGTACAATTTAGCCACAGTCGCGTCAGTGGGTTTAGCTGCTTCAACGCAAAAATTAATTAAACAGCTTGAACAACTACCTGTTTAACTAAATTTACCCATAAAAATACATTAGACAAAAAGAGAATTGATTATGAGCCGCACCGTTTTTTGCCAAAACTTACAAAAAGAAGCCGAAGGCCTTGGTTTTCAACTTTATCCGGGTGAAATTGGCAAACGTATTTTTGACAATATTTCGAAAGAAGCTTGGGGGCTTTGGCAAAAAAAGCAAACCATGCTAATTAACGAAAAGAAAATGAACATGATGAACCCCGACGACCGTGCATTTTTAGAAACTGCCATGGTTGGGTATTTATTCGACGGCAAAGAACCTGAAATCGAAGGTTACACCCCAGAAAAAAAATAATTACCCCGTAGTAAATTTAAAAAAAGCAGGGAAATAAATATTATTTACCTGCTTTTTTGCATTTAATTTATAAAAAATAATTAAATTGCACCTTTTTGTGATTAATTTTTTCTTACTCAACCCCAAAATTAATAGAACTCTCCCTCGATATTTTAATCTTTAGATCCCCCAATAACGGCCAAAACAAGAAATAAAACCACAAAACTGCTCCATAAAAGCACAATACGTAGAAAAAATCGGCAAACAAACATTTATTTAAAAAAAAGGGTTGACGGGGTAAACGAAAAACAGTTTAATACGCCCCGTCTTCAAGGCACAGCCAAGAAGACAATGTACAGAGCAATCAAATTGATTGTTAATGTGCCTCGATAGCTCAGTCGGTAGAGCAGAGGATTGAAAATCCTCGTGTCCCTGGTTCGATTCCGGGTCGAGGCACCATTTACACTTTTAGCTTTTAATTAAGTTAACTGTAGAATCAACAAGTTCCGATGTTGATTCGGTGCCAAGATAATTAGTTCCTAGAACATAATTATCGCACACGTTCTTCGTGTGCCGACTTAGCTCAGTTGGTAGAGCAACTGACTTGTAATCAGTAGGTCGCCAGTTCGACTCCGGCAGTCGGCACCATTTATTCTCTAACGAGAAGAAACGAAACCTTAATAGCAATGTTAAGGTTTTTTTTCGTCTGCAATTTATTACTTATTTAAGTTTATTCAAGGCAGACCAAAGTTCTAGTAATTTCAACGAAGCTGATCCCATAGGTTTTAAATGCGTTTAAGAAGAGCCGTGCAATATACCAATATCAGCAGGCGACATAAATCAGTTATGTTTCAACGAACCGAACTCGGCTGATTATAGGTATGAGTTTTGAACTTCACCAATGGATTTTTTTTATTAAAAAATCAATTAACCTAAAAGCGTTTACAACTTAAATAAACACAGTTAAAAGTACATAAGTGTTATTTAAGCGCAGTACTAATTAAGTGTTTTCTCGAGTGTGAATGCACCTCGAATATCACCAACATTAAAACCAGTAGCTTGATCATTTAGATACAGTAATTTAATTTTACCGCTAATTTTTTCATCTATATTATTCCCATGACACGTTGTACATTCCTCGCCAGTGGGTATTGCTTTCATATAGCGATATACTGATTTTTCACCTGTTTTAACTACCTCAGAATACTCCATGTGCTTTAGAGTCTCTTCTGCCTCTTTACGCTGTTCAAATTGACGCAGAGTGTTCAGCTCCCACTCATCTGGCGCATTACTTATATTTCTCACTCTCAGTGCTGTACGTCCTATGTTCCAACCTGATGAAATAGCACTTTTATGAGCAATGGCTCCCGCTTGAAGGTTACAAACTTGTAGCGCACTTTCAGGACCTCCAGATTTCATAGAAGTTTTTAATACCGCTTTTAAGTCACCACCAAAAGCTTTTGCTAATGTCCTTGCTTCCAAGGTTAGTGGATTAACAGCTCCCTCCTCTGCATTTGCAAAAAATATCAGTAATGACGAAGTACAGGCTATTAACATATTAATGCTTTTTGTTTTGATAACATTCTCCATAACGTGTTTGTGGTGCTATTTATTAAGGTTAAAAGCACGATATGCCTAAAGTTAAATTAGGCTAAAAATAATTAAGTAGGGTCTGGTAATACGTATTGCTGCTATAAAGCTGTTGATGGCTCCCTTGAGCAGTAATTTTTCCATGTTCCATTACAATGATTTTATCCATTTTGTCTAACATCAGTGGTTTATGTGTAATAACCAATAAGCTTTGTTTGTTCTTTTTTACATGAGCTAATATATTACTCATCACGAGTTCTTCGTTGCGACGCTCTAATCCTTTGGTAGGCTCATCTAGAATAAGAACACTGGCAGAGCGAAGTAATAATTGGGCTACTTGTAATCGTTGGGCTTGTCCACCTGACAAGCCAGTCCCCGTTGAGCCTAACCAAGTATCTAGCCCATTTGGTAAGCTATCAATAAAATCGAGTAGATTAACTAATTGGCAAACTTCACGCATTTCTTCAAAAGTTGCCTTATCATTTGCTAAGCGTAAATTATCGGCAATACTGGCATCAAAAATATGCCCCTGCTGACTCATTAAGGCAATATGTTCGCGTAATGATTCACGTTTAATTAAACTTAAATCACGCTCACCAATAGTTATCAAACCGTTGTTATATTGATTAGTTTCTGACACCGCTTTACCTGTTGGCCAGAAGCCCATTAATAAATTAACTAAGGTTGATTTCCCTGCTCCACTTGCCCCGATAATGGCGACTTTTTCGCCTGCGCTAATTGATAAATTAATATCGACTAAACTCTTATTTTTTTGTTCCGGATAACTAAAAGTTAAATTATTAAAATGAATATCGCTACGCATAATAGCTTCAACACCAATATCAATAGGTTTTTCTTTATCGATAATAGCAAACAACCTTGCCGCGCTAGCTAAACTTTGCGGTAATAACTGTAATGCTAATGGCATGTTACTTACTGTTTCGAAGCTTACTAATACCAGTAAGATAACAGCTACCAAGGATTTACTGTCGACTTCGCCACTAGATAGTTGTGGCAATAAAATGAATAAGCACGCTAGCGCCGATAGGTTGATGAGTAAAAAGGTTATCGCATTTAAACCAGCATTAATTTTAACTAAGCGATAACGCACCGCGTAATATTTTCGTGTAATATTTGCTATTGAACGCTGATAGCTTATGCCTACTTGGTAAACTAATAATGTTTTAATTGCACCTATACCATTAACTAACTCTGTGGTGAGGTGCCCCTCTAAATGAATTTTTTCTTTGGCAAGTTCAGTTGATACTAGATAACTGATCACGGGTAAAACTATAGCAACAATTAATAACGTACTTAACATAAGCAAAGCAATAGTTTGAGAAAAAATGGCGAGCGCATAGCAAACAATGGGTACTGAAATTAAGGCGACTACAATTGGGAGCAGCACACGTAGATAAAAATTATCTAAATTGTCGATATCTTGCTGCAAGCGAGCGAGCAAATCACCTGAGCGCAAATCAAGCTGATAATAAGGCAATAAGGGCTCAAGCTGTTGATAAAAATAATGCCGTAAATGTGCCAGTGCATTAAATGTCGCTCTGTGCGTTAACATACGCTCTGCGTATCGTCCCGCTGTTCGCACTATTGCTAAAAACCGAATAATGGCTGCCGGGGTAAAGTAATTCACTGTAATGCCGGTTGTGCCGGCAATGGCCATCAATGTAATAAACCATCCAGAAACAGCCAATAAACTAATATTCGCTAACACGGTAATAACGGATAAAAACGCACCGAGTAACATTAAAGGCAGCTGAGGTTTAAATAAAATAATTAAGCGAAAAAATATTTTCATTTGCCTACCTCTATGCTCTGGTTTTCAACACTTAGATAAATTTTCATATTTTCACCTGTTGTGCATAATAGCCATTACGTTCTAACAGTGCTTGGTGATTGCCCGACTCAATAACTTTTCCTTGTTCAAGTACAATGATGTTTTTAGCGCCAATAACCGTGTGTAAACGGTGGGCAATAACAATCACAATATGGTTTTCAGCATATTCATTAATTGAAGCAGTGACAATCTCCTCTGTATTTTGATCAAGGTGACTAGTAGGCTCATCAAGTATTAAAACATCAGGTTGATGATAAAACACTCTCGCCAACGCTAAACGCTGTATTTGCCCGCCTGAAAGGCCAGCACCGCCTTCACCAATAATAGTTTCAACGCCTAACTCAAGGTTTTTTACAAAATCAGCTAATCCTGATTTTTCAAGCGCTTCTATCACACGCTCATTTTGATAAGTTTCTGACAACCCGACATTAAAGGCTAGTGAGCCATAAAAAACTTGTGCTTGCTGTGAGATCCACCCGCAATGTTTTAACCAGTGATCTCTATTTTCAGAAAATAGTCGATTACCATTTATTGTTACTTTACCAGCACTAGGCGCAATAAAGCCCAATACCATATCAATGAGTGTTGATTTCCCCGAACCACTTTCACCAATAACGGCATATAAGCCTGGTGATGAAAACTCAATATCAACATGAGTAAGGGCATTGCAACGATCGGGGTATGCGTAATCTACTTGCTCAAGTTTAATGGAAATAGGATCAGTAAATATTATTTCTTGCGAGTTAGATAACAGCGGGGAATTTAAAATATCAACAAGATCTTCGGCAGCTGTTACCCCGGCCATTTTTGCATGGTACTGCGCACCTAGTTGCCTAAAAGGTAAATAAAACTCAGGGGCGAGTAATAAAACCCATAAAGCCAAAAGATAATCAACATCACCATAATATAAACGAAAACCTAATATAACTGCGACTAATGCTATTGAAATAGACGCCAAAAACTCTAAAACAAACGACGAAAGAAAAGCAATTTTTAAAATCCCCATGGTTTCATCACCATAGTCGTCGCTAATTTTTTTAACTGCAGCAATTTCTCTGCGCGAAGCGTTGAATATTTTAAGTTGGGTTAGCCCTTGTATTATATCAAGAAAATGACTACTCATTCGCTGTAACTTAGACCAATGCTCTTCATTTAAACGCTGTGCTTTATGACCAATAAGTATCATAAAAAATGGCACCATAGGCGCAGTTACTAATAAAATTAAACCTGATTGCCAATCAACGGGAAACACAGCAACAAGTATTGCTATAGGAATAACCGCACAGTAAGCAATAACAGGAAGGTAGCCCGCAAAATAATCCTCTAACGAATCTATGCCTTGATGCAGTAAATTAGCTAACTTGGCACTACCTTTAGTCTGTGTAAAAGCCGGACCAAATTGAAATAATCTATTGAGTAAACGGGAACGAATGTTCGCCTTAATATCCATAGCACCACGACGGCTATAACACTCACTAAAATAGCCTAAAGCAGCCCTGCAACAAATAACCAACACCAATAATATAATTATTAGTGTTGTATCATTAAAAATCACATTGCTATTAACTGCCGTAATTTCGCTTTTATTCAAACTCACATCTGTTTCAGCAAATATAAATAAATCAATAAGGTAAGCAAGCACTCCAGTTTGTAGAATCATTAATAGTCCATTTAATGATCCAAATGCAATAGCACGACTTAGCTTACCGTGAGCGTATTTTCTTTGATATTTGAGCCAGCTATTAACTTGCTTTTTTTGTTTTGCACTTTGCTCTGTCATAATAACCTGTGTAGTACTAGCTCATTGTTTTAATAACTAAAAAAATTATTCTTCATCACTATTTTGATCTTTAGAAACATTGTCTATGTGTTGCTCCATTTCGTACCACATCACGTTAATAATACCTAAAGCAACGGCGAGTAATACTCCTAATATCCAACTGAAATACCACATTATTTTTCCTCAATTATTTTATATATTGCTGAGTGTAACGTTACTTTTATCACTGTTACGCTCAGTTTAATTCCAACTAAATTAATAGGCGGTATGGCTGTTTTGCTCAATTTCAGCAACAGTAACTGTTCGCCACATCTTTTTGTAACACCAAATTGTATAACCCAAAATTATAGGTACAAATATAGCCACCACAATAAGCATAAGATTTAACGTGCCCTCACTCGAAACAGTGTCCCACATCAGTAAACTATGGCTAGGATGACTACTTGAAGGCATAACAAAAGGAAACATCGAAATACCAGCGGTTAAAATTATGCTAATAATTGTGATAGAACTTCCAATGAAAGCGGTAACTTTTACTGATGTGCTTTTTTTCTTAACACTCAGTAAAGCGGCAACTAAAAATGGTGCAAGTATGCCTGTAATTGGTACTAACCATAATAATGGCGTCTCTTTATAGTTAGTTAACCAAGCACCTGAACTTGTTACTACACTTTTGATGGTTGGCTGTGATTGCCCTAATGTATCAATAGCGCTAACAACCAAATAGCCATCAACATTATGCCAAACCATTAAGCCGGCAATAATAAAAGAAACCGATAACACTATTGCTATAACACGTCCAAAGTTAGCTGAACGCTGAGCAACGTCTTCATCTGTTCTCATTACCAACCAAGTTGAGCCATGCATTAGCATCATGGCTACACTCACGATACCGGTTAAGAGCGTAAATGGAGTAAACAGCGCAAAAAATGAACCTGTATACGTTACCCGCATTAATGAATCGAAATTAAAAGGCACACCTTGTAGTAAATTACCAAAAGCGACACCAAAAACTAATGGCGGCACCATTGAACCAACAAACAGCGCCTTGTCCCAATTAGTACGCCACTTTAAAGAATCTATTTTACTGCGATAATCAAAAGCCAACGGACGTAAAAACAAACTAAATAGGGTTAGCATCATCGCAAAGTAAAATCCGCTAAAAGCGGTTGCATACACTAAAGGCCACGCAGCAAATAAAGATGCACCAGCAGTGATAAACCATACTTGGTTACCATCCCAATGAGCACCCACGGTATTAATTACCACTCGACTTTCAGCATCACTTTTCGCTACAAATGGTAATAGACCGCCTACCCCCATATCCATTCCATCGGTAATCGCAAACCCTATAAAAAGAAAACCAATAAGGCACCACCATATAAATTTTAATGTTTCGTAATCAAACATGTATTTTCTCCTTAAGAATTCTGGCTGCGAAGACCAGATGTTAACTCTGGTGCTTGTTCAAAATGATAACGTCCAGTATGTAATGAACTCGGACCTAGGCGTGCAAACTTAATCATCAAATACATTTCAATAACAAACAAAATGCTATAAACAACAATAAAGGCAACAAGAGAAAACATAACATCGCCTACAGCGAGATCAGACGTAGATAAAAATGTTGGTAAAATTTCACTAATAGCCCAAGGCTGACGGCCAAATTCAGCTACAAACCAACCTGTTTCTATTGCTACCCAGGGTAGCGGTAAGGCAAAAAATATTGCTTTTAATAGCCAGCGTTTTTGTTCAATTTCACGTCGAGCGTTATAATAAAAAGCTAAAGCAAATAGCAATAACATAATAAAACCAGATGCTACCATCATGCGAAAAGCCCAAAAAACAGGTGCTACAGCAGGTGTAGAGTCTTTAACCGCCATTTGAATTTGTGCTTCAGTGGCATCAACTACATTATTGGTATAACGCTTAAGTAGTAATCCATAACCTAAGTCATGTTTAACTTCATTAAACTTAACAATATTCTCAGGTGTGTCTTCACCATTTCTTAATTTCATTAAGTATTCATAAGCTATCATACCGTTACGAATGCGAGGCTCATGCGCTTTTTGTAAGTCGCGTAAACCAATAACTTCCTCGTCTAAAGAGCGCGTAGCAATAATACCCAGCGCATAAGGTATTTTTACTGAATAATGGGTTTCCATTGCTTCATCGTCTGGTAAACCAATTAAAGTAAATGCCGCAGGTGCTGGTTCAGTATGATACTCGGCTTCTATAGCGGCCAGTTTTACCCGTTGCACTTCACCTACTTCGTAACCTGACTCATCGCCCAGTAAAATAACAGAAAGAATAGCCGCTAAACCAAAGCCTGCTGCCACAGAAAAAGAGCGTTTCGCAAATGCAACATCCCTCCCTTTAAGTAAATAATAGCTGCTAATACTCAATACAAACATTGAACCTGCAACATAGCCACCCGCTACCGTATGGATAAATTTTACTTGTGCAACTGGATTGAAAATTATTTCGCTAAAATTTACCAGCTCCATTCGCATCGTCATGTAATTGAATTCACTTCCGACTGGGTTTTGCATCCAACCGTTTGCAATCAAGATCCAGAGTGCAGAAAGGTTTGTGCCAAGCGCCATAAGAAAAGTACCCATTAAATGCTGGCGTTTACTTAATCGGTCCCAACCTAGGAAAAACATCCCTACAAAGGTAGACTCGAGAAAAAAGGCCATTAAGCCTTCAATAGCCAATGGCGCACCAAAAACATCACCGACATAATGAGAGTAATATGACCAGTTGGTGCCAAATTCGAACTCCATGGTTAAGCCAGTAGCTACACCAATAGCAAAGTTAATACCGAATAATTTTCCCCAGAACTTTGTCATGTCACGATAGATCTCTCGACCTGTCATAACGTAAACAGATTCCATAATAAATAAAATCCACGTTAACCCTAGAGTTAACGGAACAAATAAGAAATGGAATAATGCGGTAATAGCAAACTGCCACCGCGATAACTCAACTAATGTTTCATTTATCACTTTATTGCTCTCCTTGTATTGCTGATTTAACAATACACTTTGACTTACTTAACAACTGTTTTTAAAAATAGCCTACTTAGCGAGAATGTTCTTATTTACTCAATATAAAAATACTAAAATTTCATCGTTCACAAATACTTACTCACCACACACTCAGCAACTCAGCAAAAAATGGGCCACAAAAACAAAATCAGTAAGCCATTGTTAAATAAGAATATTAAATAACAAATAAAAATAAACTATAAAAAGCACCTTAGCTACGTCATTATTGTCATTAATTAACGACATGCACTGTCACTTGTGACTTAAAAACCAAGAGTACTTTAATAGTGGTTCATCAAACAATACAGTCAATCATCGAAGCAATCGAAAAACCGGCAATATTCATCACGCCTGATTATGCAATCGAAGCAGTAAATCAAGCATACCGCGATACTTATCCTACTGAAGTAATTCTGGGGGAGAGTAAGTGCTATGAGGTATCACATAACTCCAACAAGCCCTGCGATCAAAAAGGCGAGGACTGCCCGTTAAAATCATGTAAAGAAACAGGTAAGAATACCTCAGCCCTTCATATTCATAAAACAGGTTCTGGAGATCTTTACTGCAATATTTTGATGAAGTTAGTTAAAGATAATCAAGGTATTACTATTGGTTTTTTAGAGATACTTGAGAAGGTAGATTTTGCAAGTAGCGTGAGTAGCGATTTAAAGCTAATAGGCAAAAGTGCAAAGTTTCAAGAGCTGCTTAAAATGATTACTCGCAGCGCTAATAGTAATATCAGCGTATTACTGCAAGGGGAAACAGGAACAGGCAAAGAGCTTACCGCTTTATCAATACATCACGCAAGTAAACGCGCCGATAAACCCTTCATCGAAGTTGAGTGCATTGGACTTAACGAATCTCTATTTGAATCTGAGTTATTTGGGCACGAAAAAGGAGCATTTACAGGTGCAAGTACCAGTAAAAAAGGTTTAGTTTGTATGGCAGATGGCGGTACCCTATTTTTAGATGAAATAGGTGATATTCCACTGAGTTTGCAAGTAAAATTATTACGATTATTGGAAACAGGAAATTATCGCCGCGTAGGTAGTGTTGAAAAACAAACAGCCAATTTTAGATTAATATGTGCCAGTCATAAAAACTTAGAACAAATGGTTAAACGAGGTGAGTTTCGAGAAGACTTATATTATCGCATTGCAGCATTCCCTATTACCTTACCAACATTAAGAGAAAGAAGAGACGACATTGCACTCTTAGCAGAACATTTATTGTCTAAAAGTGAGTTTTCAGTGAAAAAATTCACTGATGAAGCACTGAATAAGTTAGCTAACTATCATTACCCAGGCAATATAAGAGAGCTTAAAAACATCGTTCAACGAAGTGCTTTACTCAGTGATGATGACCTCATAAATGTGGAAAACTTGCCACACAATATCATTGCGCTAACAAGCTTAGAAGAATCGCCAATCAATCTAATTTCTAACGAAAAAAGTCATATAATTAAATTACTTAATGAACACGGTAATCAACCACAAATTATAGCTCAAAGCTTAGAAGTAAGCGTTAGAACTTTATATAGAAAATTACAAAAACATCAGTTGAATATTAAAGCATTTAAGGCACTGAGGTAAAAACTAAGGAACTCGCTAATTTCAAATTTTAACGCTTACCTCAAAGCTTTAGCGTTTAAAATAGACAGTAATAAAAATAGCAGGTTCATCAAAATCTGTTCGCTATATAAATGAAGATCTGCATTAAACTTTAAGCACCGAGTAAAAATAAATACTATGGTTCGGATACTCTTAAATACTATTGAAATATCCTAACCATATTAAAGAATCAAGCCTTTCATAACCTCAAGATTTTAATATGCATGGTTATGGTTATGGTTATGGTTATGGTTATGGTTATGGTTATGAATAATAAGGATATCAAAAACCAGATACAAAAAAACACCAATCATTACAATTGATGTTTTTAGCACTCACAGCGAAGAAGTTATTAAGCTTTTCTCTTAAATTTACGTGCTGCTAAGCCCATAATACCTAAAGCAAAAATGGCAAATGTAGAAGGCTCTGGAACTTGTAGTGTTGGATCCTGAACCAAGCTTTGGGTGTTACTTGTAGTAAAGTTAAGAATTTGGTCATCATTGTAAAATGCTTGTTCATCATTCGCATTTCTAAAAAACAAGTAAGTAGAGTATTCATTCTGTGTTAACTGCATGCGGCTTACATTGCTTGTATGATCATAAACTAGATAGGCAGATTCACTGTAGCCACCTCCTACTTCCAGTGATAATTCCCAATTATTATTCCCTAAACTACTAAAACTAAATAAGTTATCTATATTAAGGTACTCCAAAGGACTAAGTAGTGATACTGGGGCACCTAGTGATGCAATGTCATATGACATTGAATTTATATCTGCAAGTGTCACCCCTGTTCCAAAATTACTATCATCTACAAATTCAATGGTAAATGTGTCTCCAGAAGCAAAATTATTTACCGAATTAGCATTAATATTATCAAGTTTAAATTCAAAAATAATGCCCGCAGTTGCTGCGTTGCACATTACAAACATTAAACTAGCAAAAACTATTTTGCTAAACTTACACTTCGTTTTTGAAAAACCTTTCATTCTTTATCCCTTTTTGTTTTTTTTAAAGTAAATTTGGCAAGTAAGTCCTTATAAGTAAAACCCACTTAACGTGCAAATAGCAAAAAACACACCAAAAAAATTATACTTTAAATTCAATACATTAGTTATATGCTCTATTTTTACACTCGTACAGTTGTAAAAATAACTGACACGAGCCCCTATCAACCAGTTGAATATATTGCAGAATATTTTAAAACTACCGTTTCAAGTGATTTAGACAGAAAAAGAGAGCAAGTTTTAACGGTTTGTCACAACTTTTAAATCTAATTTTTAAGAACAACTGAATTACTTGTGAATAAGCTTACATATTTGTAAGCTCTGTATGTCATAACTTGTTTATTTACCTAATTAAAATAAGAAAAAGCTAAATGCCTCGTGTTTTACTTTACTGTTTACTTATTATTTCTTTCTGCTCGCTCTCCAATGAACTAGAAAACACTTATCAACCAGATCCAAATTTTATTTCTTATACAACAGAAAGTGGCTTATCTAATAATATTGTTACCACAATAACGCAAGATAGTGACGGTTTTATGTGGTTTGGTACCCAAGATGGCTTAAATCGTTTTAATGGAAATAACTTTAAAGTCTACCGTTACAGCCCAAATAAAAAATATAGCCTTGCAGGCGTTAGAGTTACTAGCCTTCATGTAGATTCAAAAAAACAACTATGGGTTGGAACAGAAACCGGCGGGTTAAGCTTATATCAGCCAGATACGGATGATTTTTTAAATTTTAGGCACAACACGTTGGACCTAAATACTATCAGTAGTAATGCTATTACTTCATTAGAGAGTGACAACAAACATTTATGGATTGGAACTCTTTCAGGTATTTCAAAATTAAACCTAAGCACTTTAAAAATTGAACGAGTTGCACACACCCAACAAAATGGCTCAGGTACAAACCATGCAAAAATATCTTCATTAACAAAAGACAATAACAACAATATATGGATTGGAACATTAGGTGGTGGTTTAAACAAATATTCAAATGATAAAGATTTTTATACTTATTTTCAGCATCAAGCTGATACCCCTCATTCGCTTAGCAGCAATCAAGTAAGTAGTGTGTATGTTGATAGTTACAATGAAGTTTGGGTTGGCACTGAACAAAAAGGGTTAAATAAATACCAAAAAAACTGCCAATGCTTTAAAACCTATCTTGCTAAAACCGATGACCCAACCACTTTACCGCACAATATGGCACTGTCTTTTACAGAAAATGAAAAACGCGAATTATGGATAGGTACAATTAGAGGCTCTGCAATTTATCATAGGGCAACTGATACTTTTACAAGATATAAGCTAATACGAGCAAATAAAGCAGGTCGGCTTTATCGCTCTAACCGCTCATCTTATACAAGTGCCGATGGTACTGTGTGGTTTGGCAGCCAGCAAATGGGTGTAATATCAATTCCAAATGATGGTTTTAGGTTCCAAAGCTACCAATACGCTGCAAATAATGTAAGTTTAAAGTCTGATGATATTAACTCTTTGCTCGTTGAAAATAACAAAATGTGGACTGGTTCTATCAGTGGACTATTTCGCTACAAACTTGGTGAGAATGGACAGCTTTCTTTTTTAGATAGAGTACATCAAGCTTTCGCCTTAAAAATAATTAAATCATCTGACAATACATATTGGCTAGGAACCAACCAAGGGCTTGTGCATTTAGACAAACAGTTAAAAGAGCTATCGCACTTCACTAAAAACGACTTTTCAAGTCATTACATCAGAGAGAACGCTGTATTAGATGTAATTCAAGCACGTAATGGCGATATATTTATGGCGAGCTGGGAAGGTGGATTTAGCCGGTTAATAGATGAGAAAACGGCTGAGTTCGATAATATTGGCCAACGAAACGATCCCCGAGGTGAATTACAAAGTTTGTCAATATATGCCCTAAAAGAAGATAAACAAGGCAATATTTGGATAGGTTCAAGAGCCGGAATCGATAAATACAATCAGCACTTAAACAGCATTACCAATTACACTTTGCTCGACGATGAATATATCAATGCAACCGTTTATTATATTTTTGAAGGTGAAAGTGGTTTATGGCTAGGCACTAACTTTGGTCTATATCGATATTCAACCACAGAAGATAAATTCACTGCTTTCCCGTTAACTTTAGACAGCCAATATATTCAGGCTATAGCAGAAGAGTCAGACGAAGTATTATGGCTAACCACCTTTAATGGCTTATATCGCGTTAACTTAGTTAATAATGAAACCACTAAATTCACTAAAAAAGACGGTGTGCAAGGGAACGAGTTTAATACTAAAGGTATCTTCAAAGCGCCAGATGGTTGGTTATATTTTTCAGGCACTGAAGGTGTAACTAAGGTTAATACTCAACAGTTTACCTCGAGTAACTTTGCACCAACAATTAATTTTGTAACTTTGCACTTGCTTGAGTCAGATAAAAAACAGCGAATTATCGGTGAAAGCGCACTTAACTTAAGTGCAGATGAAAATAGTTTCAGTATTACTTTAATTGTTGATGATTATCGCTCGCCCGCTAAATTAAAATATCGATATAAACTTAATCACGGAAAATGGAACGAGCTTGATAACACGCAAACAATTCAATTTCTCAATCAAGAATATGGATTATTAAAGCTTGAAGTACAATCAACTAACCATTTAGGTATTTGGCAACCAAACACTCAATTACTAACGGTTAATGTTCATCCGCCAATTTGGCAAACCAACATAGCTTACACGCTATATTTATTGATAATAATTAGTCTTATTTTTACGGCTTACAGTATTCGTGTAAAACGTTCAAAAGTAGCCCAAAAAGAACTCGAGAATAAAATTGCAGAGCGAACGGCTGAAGTAAATAACCTACTAATCCAAAAACAAAATTTATTTGCTAATATTTCACATGAGCTTCGCACCCCACTTACCTTAATTACAGCGCCATTAGAGCAATTAATTACAGATAATACTTTTAACACTAAGCAGAATAAACTGTTAAAAATGGCCAATAACAACAGTAAAAGGCTTTTCAGTTTAGTTGAAAAAATACTGCATTTAACATCTATCGATAAACAAGATAAAGCCCAAGAAAACATTGCTATTGATGAGTTATTACATAAATACATTATTGCCTTTGAGCCGTTATTACAGGCTAAAAACATTAAATTATCAAAAAATGTGCATAGTAACGCCACAATTTATGCTGATAATCATGAGTTATCATCAGTAATCGAAAATTTATTCAGTAATGCGCTTAAATATACAATGAGTAATGGTTGGGTAAAGCTGCACTCTAGAATTAAAGGTTGTCAGTATCAACTTGTCATTGAAAACGCACACCAAGGATTAACAACATTAGAAACTGAAAAAGTTTTTGAGCGATTTGAACGCTTAGGGCAGCCAGATAGTGAACAAGGTTTTGGCCTAGGATTAGCTTTTGTTAGAGAAATTTGCCAACAAAACAGTTGGAAAATTGAATGTATTAGCATTGCAAGCCACTCTGTATCATTTATGTTAACTATTAATGACTATGGTATTGTTCAACCACAAAAAATCTCAACACCACAAAATGAAATAAGTCTCTTAGCAGCGAATAAAAAGCCCCGTACAGTACCCGGAAAACAAAACATTCTAATTGTTGAGGACAACAATGAGTTGCGTGAATTTTTAGCTGAAATTTTTTCAACTCATTACCAAGTAATAACAGCAAAAAATGGTTTATTAGGGGTAGAAATTGCGATAGCAGAAATACCCGACATCATTATTTCAGATGTAATGATGCCTGAGCTTGATGGTTATCAATTAGTGCAACAGCTGGCGCAGCATGACAACACTTGTCATATCCCCGTTATTTTACTCACCGCTAAAGCGGATAAAGAAAGTGAATTAAAAGGGCTTGAACTTGGCTCTATTGATTACATTGCAAAACCCTTTGATACCAAAGAATTATTACTAAAAGTGCAAAACACGTTAACTAAAAGAACTTCATTGCTTAACTTGTCTAATAGCACATCTCAAAGTCATGAGACTCAATACATATCTGAGCGAGATACGCACTTTAATACTAAATTGAATAACATCGTTGAAAAAAACTATAGTAATAGCGACTTTAGTGTTGAACAGTTAGTCGATCAAATAGCGATGAGCGAACGACAATTACAAAGAAAAATGAAAGCATTATTTGATCAAACGCCAGCCGAGTTTATTCGTAATTATCGATTACAAGCATCAAAAGCATTATTACTCGCTGGTAAATCAATTTCTAATACTGCTGATTTAGTTGGCTTTAATTCATCAAGCTATTTTAGTCGCAGCTTTAAAACAGCTTTCAAAAAATCGCCTTCCGATTTTATTCAACCCAAATAGAATACTAAGCACTATTAATAGCAATAGGTTGAATTAACAGCACTTTATAATCTTTTGTCGGTTATGTTCATCATAAAGTCGGATTAGTTAAAGCAAGTACAAACCATTAATATTACGATATTTTTACTGTTCCCAGCTCAGTAAGTTAACGACCAACGCACGTTAACCAAAGCTAATATAAAGGTAAAAATAAAAAATGAGTTTAATAAACTGCCCTGATTGCGAAAAGCAAATATCTTCAAATGCACACAAATGCTCTTTCTGCGGATATAAAGCACCTACAACCTTTTTAGGAAATCTACTGCTAGTAGCCTCAATATTGCTAGGTAGTTTTGGCATTATTAATTGGCTTTTATTACTTTAGGAGAAATTTATGTTATTAAAAAAAAGTAAAATTGTAATAGCATCAGCATTTTTCTTCATGGCTGTTGTGTATTTCATTATGATGCTTGTTAAATCTTATGAGTTCATAAACTCAAATACCGTGTTCGTTGTTTCTTTATCATTGGGTGCTTTTTTAGGTTCTTTTACTGGGCTGATATTAATTTTGGCTGACAAAGAACAAAACAAGACTGCCGCCGATCAGTGGGCAATAAATAAAGCTTACAAGTATTATTCGCAATACTTTAGATTATCCTTAATATTGATTTCTGGCGTTGTAATATCTAAATTATTTTTTGAAGTAACCCAGGCTAAGTGGTATTTAAAAATGCAAGTTGCAAGCCACGCAGTAGAGTTATGTAATGAGTGGAACTCGAGTAAAGATGTCAAACAAGAGCACAAGTATTATTCAAAAGCTGTTTTAGAGCGTTTTTCATCGCATGAAGTTTTGGTACTGGCTTGTAGCGCAGCTATGTTTGAACAAAATGATGTAGATAAGCACAGAATTAAAGTTGCTATAGCACAAATAGACAATAAAAAGATCAACAGTGCATTAACAACAATTGGGTTACTAAAAGAGAAAAAAAATCAGATTATGCTGATAAATAAACTTATTCAGCGTAATTATTTAGTAGAAGCCGAACAGCTGATTTTAGATTTGCACGCGACTATTGCTGAAGAGTCAGAGAGCATAATAACCAGCATATCTGGTAATTCAGAAAATAAATTATCACCAACAGAAAAGCAAAAATTAAGAGTTAAGGCCAAAGAGAATTCCCAACATACAAATAAACTACACCAAGTGTTAGCAAATTTAGCTCTAGGGTATTTAAATAAAGGCGACTATGCCAAAGCTGAGCCTATGTATAATGCTTTACTCTCTGCAAATATAGATTCGGTCACTTATGGTTTGAAACGTATTTACGATGCGAAAGATAAAAAAAGTAAATCTGTGGAGCTACTACATAAGCTGTTAGATAAACAGCTTAGTAAAAACAGAAATCCTTCACAAACCTACGCCTACCTTGGTGAATATTATGATAGTGGTATTGGTGTAACAAAAAACCTTGAGGTTGCAAGAACGTATTATGAAAAAGGCTTAAAATCCCTTTCCTCTGCCAGTAAAGTCAGACTAGCAGAGATGATTTACAAAGGTATTGGCGGAGATGTAAACCATAGTAAAGCGATTGAATTAGGATATAAAACCCCTAAGATGCTTAAAGTAGAAAAAATTAAAAATGGATCCGGATATATTGAGCGAGGCACTTATACCTGCCTTTATTTCAATTCAATTCATAGAATCACACAACTGCAAAACAGCTATGGTAGTTTACACTATGTAAAAAGAGCAATACCTGCTGACTGTGTTGACTTAACCTCTTATGCCAGAGGCGTAAATACCTTACCGATAAAGAAATTTGTCTCAGTTGAAGGTAATTATATACAATTCAAATTTTCTAATAATGGCGACTCAGCCTGGGTACATTTAAATAGTATTCAGATTAAATAATTATAAGATTAAAAAGCTTAGCTTTAATTAATATGTACCTTACGTTATTGCTGCAAGGTACATATTACATAGCGTTTATTATTACTGACATGACCAAGTAACAGGCAATTTTTCGCTATAAATAAACTATATAAACTATATAAACTATAAATAAGCTAATGAAACTCAGTTAAGTTCACGTTATTGTTCCAACCTAAACATTTAAACTATCAACAACATAAATTTAACAGTTCTCTCTAATTTATAGTCCACTAGATACAAAAAAACACCAATCATAACAATTGATGTTTTTAGATATTTAAAGAAGAAATTATTAAGCTTTCTTGTTAAATTTACGTGATGCTAAGCCCATAATACCTAAAGCAAAAATGGCCAATGTGGATGGCTCTGGAACACTAGTGGTTTCTGTAGTAATAGAGACATTATCAAACCCGATATCAAATGGACCACTATTATCAGCTTGAGCAAATCGAACTAAAACGTTTTGTCCCTGCAAACTTAAAAGTGAAGCAGTTATATTTTGATTAAAAGATGTCCATGATTGAGTATTATTGTCTCCAGGGTTTGTTTGAAGCGCGCTAAATACGATATCACTTGGTGCAACAGAATCGAAAAGTGAACTGCCTAGTAGAATCTCTACACGAAATTGTTGGTTACTTACATTATTGAACGCTAAAGTATTTGGGCTAGAGAATCCACTACCGAAGTTTTGATAGGCATAATCAAAAGAGAAATTAGCTGATAAAAGGTTATTAGGAACTACAACTGATTGCCAAAAAATGTTCTGACTTGGACCTGATTGATTTCCAGCGAATGCATAAAAATCTGAAGTAGGAGATGCCCCCAGACTTGGATCGCCAGATGCAGGAAGAACTGTTTGTGTCGAGCCGCCAGACTGTGAAACAGACCAACCTGAAAAATCACCTGTCTCAAAATCACCATTTGTAATTAATCCAGCAAATGCTGAACTTGCATAAACAGATAAAGCCAAACTAGCAACTGTCGCCTTCAATAATTTAAATTTCATGTAATGTCCCTTAGTTATTTATTATTTCTTTTATATAAGGTAAATGAACTAGTACAAGCTTTTACCTGTGTTTTACTTTTACTTCTGAAGTAAAGCAAAAAGCACACCAAAAGAATAAACCCTATAAATTTCAATAAAATAAATTTACAGGGTTTATTGTCTATTTATTAACTGTAAAATAATTCGACATAAACAAGTTACTAACTAATTGAATATTTGATAAAAATCTAACTATTTAATATTTTGTTATAAAACCTGTCATGGTGGTTCAATAATATAAACACTAAAAAATGTACCTTCAAGGGCGCATAATTTAAAACTAGTTTGCCGAGCTAGTTTCGTTAACGCTATCTATTGATATCAATAATATCTAAAACAGTACACTCCAAGCAGCTTAAATAGCGCAGTAAATAACAAAACAATAACTTCAAAAATTAATAAACTTAATGCATCTAGGCTGCATATTTGAATTCACCAGATACAAAAAAACACCAATCATAACAATTGATGTTTTTACACATTTAAAGAAGAAATCATTAAGCTTTCTTGTTAAATTTACGTGATGCTAAGCCCATAATACCTAAAGCAAAAATGGCCAATGTAGATGGCTCTGGAACGTCGATTGCCGAAGCTCTAAATACAACTTTTTCATACACTCCGCTACTGTTACTAGCATAGTTTCCAACTTTGTATCCAGCAGTATAGTCATCATGCATATGCCATGATAACTTTGATAAAGCACCATTATCAGCAGATGTATCAGCGGAGTTTAAAGTCACTGTTTCACCTATATCAACAAAGCCCATTGAGTAATCGTTTCTAAAATACCAAGATGCACCGTTATAGTCGTTCGTAGCATTACCTAAGGTATAGTTTAACAAATCAGAATAAAGCACAGCAGAGCCTAAGGCTATGTTATTAGTTCCTATATCTAATGCGCCAATAAAGACATATTCATCTAGAGCAATTCCAGCAAACATATCGTAGTCATGGGCGTCTTGTGATCCCCAGCTTGACTGAAAGTTTAAACTCCATCCGTTATTGGTTAAGGTACTTGTATCGATATCGGTTTGTATACCAAAAGGTATCAAAGTAGCACTAGCAAAACTACTTACAGACAAAAAAATACTTACAATTGCAACTTTCAAAATTTTAAATTTCATTTGATATTCCTTTTAATCCCTCAGCAAACTCTCTTGAGGTAAATACTAAAGTGAAACAACATCACTTACTGTTTTCTAAGCTAGACACACTCATTAATCCACAAAACAGCTAAAAGCACAAAGCAAGCCAACTATAATTTATTATTAAATTTCAATATATTAAATATTTTAAAATTCACAACGTTATAATTACTGTAAAATAATTGGACATAATAATTTAGCAAATGAATTTAACGCATAATATTAAAAAATATATTTTTTATTGTGTAATCAGCAGGCCTAAACTTATCGTCTGAAATTTATTTTATAGTTGAGGTGGCTTAACTTTACTGTAACCTAGTTACCCGTCAGTATCATTTATTTCAAATAAAGTCTCTTGCTCTCTATATTGTATTTCTTTTTTTACTTACCTTATAATATATAAAGTTTTACGCCCTAGTTTTGAGCCCTTACATTGTTAAAAAAATATATTCCTTTTTTGATATTTATATTATCAATTTCCCACACAAACTCAGTCTTTGCTGCTAAAGATAAAGTATTAACCATGTGCGTTTCACATTTTCCGCCTTACCAGATTGTACAGCCCAATCAAGCACCTATTGGTGAAAATATTGCCGCTACAAGCTATTTATTTAATAAACTCGGTTATGAAATTCAATATACAAAGGACAACTCTATTTGGCGTTGTTTAGGCATGTTAAAAGCTGGCAAAGTGGATATTATGTCGGGCCTTTTAGACGCACCTGAACGCCGAGAATTCGCACATTTACTGGTATATGGATCATTAAGTAAGAAGTCTCTTTATGTTAACCAAAACGGCCCAACAATAACTAAGTTTGCAGATCTTAAGGGGTTAAAAATAGCGGTATTAAAGGGCATAAAACAGTTTGAAAAATTTGATAATGCGCCCGATGACTACTTTGAAAAAGTTTACGTTAATGATATGGCGGCTGCATTTCGTGTTTTAGCCGCGGGTAAAGTTGACGTTGTCATTTCAACTGAGTTTAACGAACTCGAAAAGTTTCAAAGTTCGAGTAATAAAGGTATGAAGAAAATGACCGTCGATTTAGATGATGCCGCATTACTTTTTATTGCTTTATCAAAAAAATCTAAAATTGCTCATTCAGCTAAAAAATATCAACAATTATCGGAAGAACTTTATAAAAACAAAGAATTTCAAAATGTTATTAATGATTTTAAATTAGCACACCCTGAGCACTATGCTCCTGCATTATAAATTTGTTGAAAGGAACTTATCTTTCTAGCAGGGTAAGAATTCACAAAAGCACCAAATTAACAGCATTAGGCGCTTTAAATATTCGTTAAGCTACTTATAGGTCGGTGCACTGAAAATAAAAAGCGCTAACCAAGGTTAGCGCTTTTTACATATCATTTAGCAAGCGTGTTTACCGATAAAACTTTGCTTTTATAACCGTATTTCTAGATAGACTTTAATGCATTAATGCGGTCTTCTAACGGCGGATGCGTTGCAAATAATTGGCTAAATGAAGACTTAGTATTTATACCAAATGCCATCATAGAACCCTCTAAATGGCTTTCTTGACTACGTTTAAGTCGCTCTAAAGCACCAATCATTGCTGATGTACCAGCTAACTTTGCACCGCCAATGTCTGCACGAAATTCTCTTTTTCTTGAAAACCAAGCCACAATAGTACTCGCTAGCACACCTAGCAGCATTTCTAATACAAATACGATACCAAAATAAGCAAAGCCACCTAAACCTGCACCATTTGAATTATTGCTTCGAGTAGCGTTATCAATAAGACCAGCAATCACTCGAGCCAAGAAAATTACAAAGGTGTTTACTACCCCCTGCACTAGCGTTAGCGTTACCATATCTCCATTAGCGACATGGCTAATTTCATGGCCAATAACTGCTTCAGCTTCTTCTTGTGTCATGTGCTGCAATAAACCAGTACTAACCGCTACTAAGGCATTATTTTTATTGGCACCGGTTGCAAAAGCATTCATATCGGGTGAATCAAAAATGGCTACTTCAGGCATACCAATTTTAGCTTGTTGGGCATAACGCTTAACCGTTTCAAGTAACCATTTTTCAGTGTTATTTTTTGGTTGTTCAATCACATAAGCACCAACAGAGCGCTTTGCCATCCATTTAGACATTAGCAATGAAATAAAAGCACCACCGAAACCAAAAACACTCGCCATAACCAGTAAGCCGCCCATGCCCTGACGATCAATGCCAAATACTGACATTAAAATGCTCATGGTAATACTTAGCACAACCATAATCGCTAAGTTAGTTAATAAGAATAAGACAATACGCTGCATGTTAAACTCCAGTAATTGATCGCAACCTTGACATAATATGTCTAATTTATTTTTAATCAATACATTTTTTGTGTTTGTTTGTATATTTTTCACGAGTGTTTTAGGTGAGTCAGCATCACGATAACTTAGTAACGTTATAGGTATAATACGATTTTTAAAACCTATATTACGGCATGAACCCCAACCTATTTGTACAGCAAATTTACTTAATGCATTTATTTGCTTGGTTTACAAAATACTCGAGTCTTTATTTGCCTATTCGATGAATTTAATCTTCTTTTTTACTATAGTAGGCAATAACTTTAGTTACCTAAGAGCTGCTATGAACATATTTTTAAAATCCTTCATTATATTTATTCTTGCCATTATTTTATTAGCTGTGGTTGCAACACAGTTAATTTCAACAGAAGATATTGTTAACCGGGTCAGTACTAACGTTGAACAATCTACCGGACGTACATTAACGGTTAATGGCGAGCAGAGTTTACGTGTTTTTCCTAGCTTGTCTGTAACATTAAAAGATGTGCATTTTTCTAATGCGGCTGGTGGCTCTAAGTCAGACATGGCGAGTATTAACGAGTTACTGATTCATATCCCTTGGCTTTCAGTGTTTTCGGGAGAATTGGCGATTGAAAAGTTTGTGATTAATAATCCTGACATCCTCTTAGAGAAGAATATTGATGGCAGTGTTAATTGGCAGTTTTCAACATTAACAGGCGCTGAAAAAACTACAGAAAACAGTAAAGAAAATAATGCAGAGGAGCAATCAAATAAAGGTCAGTCGGTAAACCTGCCCGACGGTTTTGATATTAGTTTAGGCCAAGTAGAAATTAATGGTGGCAAGCTCACTTTTATTGATCATCAAAATAAGCAAACACAGGTTATCGACCAACTAAATTTAGCGGTAAAACTGCCTTCTTTACAACAACCTCTTAAACTCACAGGCAGTGTAAGGTATATGGCGCAAGTGCTTGAGCTTGAATCGAGCATAACTTCACCCGCTAAGGCCATAAATAATCAGCCATTTTCTGTAGAATTAGATTTATCATCCGCTTTGCTGAAATTAAATTACCAAGGTGAAGTTATACAACAGGGCAAAGAGTTAAGCGGCAAGTTATCGGTTTCCGGTGACTCGGTTAAAGAGCTACTCAACTGGCAAAATATTCAATTGCCAGCTAAAGATGAAGCATTCAATAAGTTTTCAATTAAAAGTAATATTGGCTTTACTAACAATAAGCTGAGTCTAGAACAGTTAATTGTTAGTTTAGACGCCCTCGAGTTTAAAGGCACAACTAGCATAGCTTTAACAACGCCAGTTAATATTACCAGTAAAATCGATTTAGGCGTGCTTGATCTAAATCCATACTTGCCTGAACCAAGCACTGTCGTTGAAACACCACCAAGCGATGATAAAGCGGCTCAACCCATAGTTTGGGATAATACCCCGGTTGATTTGTCAGCATTAGGGTCAATAAATGCCAATATTTCAATTCAATCGAGTCAACTATTGGTACGTGATATCAAGCTTGGTAAAAATGAATTAGCGATTGTGTTAAACAATAGTGTTGCTGATGTGCAATTAAAAAGTTTCCAGGGTTATGAAGGTAATGGCAGCGGTAAAATTAGCGTTAATGCGAGTAAAAAGCCTTACCAGATCACGACTAAATTTGAGCTAGCTAATATTAACGCCGAGCCCTTACTTACCGATGCAATTGGCTTTGACAAACTACTAGGTAAAGGTCAATTATCTTGGGATCTTTCAACTCAAGGGCTTAGCCAACGTGAGTTTATTAATAAACTTAATGGCCAGCTCGACATTAGCTTTATCGACGGTGCAGTTAAAGGCTTAAATTTAGCCGCTATTGCAAAAAGTGCGAGTAACATAATGCAAGGTAACTTATCTGCAGTAAGTTTAGACAGTGACTTTAGTAATGCAGAAAAAACCGACTTTGCCGCTTTAACCGGGAAATTTACACTTAATAACGGTGTCGCTAATACTGATAATTTGTCTTTAGATAATCCCTTTATCAGAATATCGGGCACTGGTGATATCGACTTACCTGAAACCAAGGTTAACTTGCATATTAAATCAAAATTAGTAGCGTCAACTCAAGGGCAAGCAGCAGAAAGTACTGACTCTGGTGTGGTAATACCGATTAAAATTACCGGACCATTTCATAAAGTAAAAATACGCCCTGATGTAAGCTCCGGCGCTAAAGATAAAGTAAAAGAAAAGGTTAAAGACAAACTCAAAGATAAATTAAAAGGTCTTTTTGGTTAGTAAATTAGCTGAATAAATTGGCTACGTTAATATTCGGCGATAGTTTATATTTATACCAAATGTAATAAGTTATTGACCAATATTAAGCGAGGATAAGTTGTTCAATAACAAGGCGTTTGATTGATTATTACATGGATGTAAGTCATTCGGGCAATGCAGGAGCATATTATCGAGTAATAGCGGGCTATTGGGATTGAAAACAACGCAGTTATTGACGATTTAAACCGCCTTAAACTGATCGATTATTTATTCCAATGGGTATTACTATCGCTGAGCTTTTTTGAGAGCTGCCCTGTGCGCTTTTAGGCTAATGTTTAAATGGTCAGCTTAAATAGAGGCCAACTTGGGCCGAGGCGTATTATGAACAACAAAAAAGTAAAGGAAAGCCACATAACACTATCATAAGGCACTGGCTTTTAAGTGGATAAGAATATTATTTCGGTGTTGGAAAACAAAGACAGCGTATGATGAATCAACGTACTTAGCGGCCTTAAAAAGCAAAGGCTCGCCGCTATTAAAATATGCGGTGGAAAACAAGTTTTAATGCTTGCGGTCCACCTCAGGGCGTGTTGTTATAACCCGATAACACTCCACTCTTCGACTAAATATCCGTAATTTGATTGTTTACTAATAAGTTTAAGTTCTACTGAATTACTGATGTGATTATATACATCATCGTCAATGCAAAACTTAATTCCAATCGTCCCACCCCCTAGCGCTTCGGATTCAAGGTACTTATGACACCACGTTCTTGAATTAGTAACATAAACAACTTCAGCCCCTACAATTGTTGGTTCTAACTGAGTACCTGTTAAAGAAGTTAATATTTTCCCTACACCTGAAGAAAATGCAATATTACCGAAAAATAGGGCTAATAAGGGGATAACAGAAAGAGTGATAAATACATTAATAGTCCACTTAATTGAGTACCGCTTTATTTTATTCTTCGGTAACCAAACGAAGAATTGGTACCTAAAGCAATAAATTGAAATAATTGCGGCAGAAACTATACCTAGTAGGCTCAAAAATGGATTTCTGTTTGGTCTAAAATCGTGCCCCATACCGACAATAAACAAAATAATAACTAACGGTATCATCAAGTACAGTGCAAACTTATCAAATTTTAGCAAGACTTCCCCTAGGGTTATAACGCCCAAATAAGGGACTGATTAATAGTTTGCTAAAATGTGAAGCGGAGCGAAACCGAGCAAACTGTTAGCAGTCCCGCTTAATTTTCTTGTTAGGTGTTTTAACACAATACCAATTATAAATTAGCGATGCTATGAGCGATAAAACCAAACCAATTACAACATAGAATGCAAATGAATATAACTCATTTTCTTTGAGCATAAAGCCATTATGTTGCTGTAAAATTTCAAGAAATAAATCAACGACATCTTCTTGGGGTTCTTCCATCAACTGACTTTTAGTGAGTTCAATTTCTTTATAAGTGCCTACATTGGTAACCCAGTGTAGGGCGCCGATAAGTTGAAGACCGAAAAACACCATAACCGTAGATAAAACAGCAATGATTATTCCTAGAATACTTTTTAAATTCACCCGCACTAGAGAAACACCTAACGAGCCTGTAGAATTACTCGTTTTTTATATAATTTTTAATCAAAATACTC